>JABLTK010077415.1_pt1 | contig 30581 bp, 21 predicted proteins | sample 7160131 | NCBI WGS metagenome assembly JABLTK01 (sample SAMN14651221, study PRJNA627086) | human gut metagenome | isolation source: feces | host: Homo sapiens
ACCTCGTTCTCACCGGTAGTATTGCGCCCGCCAAAGTAAATCAGCAAACGATATTTTGCCACGGAAGATTTATCGTATTTTGCGGGAATACGGCAACGGAATGTCGTTGTAGCATTTTCTTTTGCAAATGTTTTAACCGTTATTAGCTCTATGGCTTGCGCATGGGCAATATTGAAACTAAATAAGAAGCATACCAAATAAAATATATCCTTCATTACATGTAAGCCCCTTTTCTATATTCCAATATTAGTCCTAGTTTATTGCGCTTTATTGCCATTATCCATCTCGCTAATTCTGCGCAATGCCAATTCTTTCTTGTCGCTTAAATATTTAATATAAACACGTTCCCTGAAGTCCTTGGGTTTTCCTAAATGTTTATACATTTCCTTGTAGTCGCTCTCAAAGCCTCTATCTGAATAGGAACGCATGCTCATGAATTCCAAAGTGTCAACGTCAAATTTTCCAGACGAAACTTCTTCTATACGCTTATCTATCCATTTTATCAACTCCTTATAATATCGTTTGCTTTCTATAACGTTGCCATTTTTGTAAAAGTAGCCTGCCAACAATTCACTCTTGTACGGAAATAAATTCGCATATTCTTCCGATTTGTCCAATAATGGAATGGCCTCATTTAAAAGATTTCTTCTAAGCTTTATTCTTGCCAAATACATATAGGCATACGCTTTTTGCGCATTCGTAGAGACAGCTGAGAATCTCCCATTTATAATTTCGTTACAATAGAAAGTAGGGCCCATCTTAGGTTCCTTTTCAAAATACTTTTCTCCTCCATATTGTATTCCATATGTCCTAGCTACTGAATGAACATAATATTCTACCGTTTCTGTACTATAACAGCCAAATAAAGGCAATAGTAATAAAGAAGCTATTATGTATTTCATATCTATTCCCATACTCCATTTACATAGTTATCCAAAGCATCCAAGATATCTTCTCCTGTATTATATAAGTTTTTTATTAGAGCCATAATCCACGCCGGAACCATTGTTTCAGGACTTGTAGGATTGTCATACCCAAGACGTTGCAACTCTCTAACAATTTCATCATGTATAACAGCATTATCATGCATATTAGGAACGTAATCTGAAAGGAATTTAAAGCCGGGATTACTATCCGATAGTAAGTAATCTATACCGGTTTCATCTCCATGAGAATCTCTGCCAAAACAATAATCAGCGTTGTCTCTAACCCATGAAGTATCACTCGGGGTTCCGGTAAAACCAGCCTCTAAAGCATTCCAATAATCTGATACTGTATTAGTAACTGTATTATCTGAAAGGAAATCACCTACTCCCTCAAAAAAATTTCCAACATCATTCCAAAAACCAGTAAGTCCATATTTATCATAGTAAAAAAGTATACGGTTATTACAATATGCTAAATTATTCCATCCATTTGGGTATCCTATCGGATCAACCATTCCCCATTTGCCCATATCGGCGCGGTAGTTTCTGAATAGAAACGCATAGCCTAAATTTTCAACATAAGGTTTACCTGTGAAGAACGATGAATTGTCGGAAGTATCGGCGCCGAAGCTTGTTTTCGTTATTTCCGAATAATTACCATCTTTTATATAACCTATGCTGGTACCGAGCATATCGGTAAATATAGCTTCGGTAGTTTCGCCGCCTATTGCAAATACCGGGTTGCCTCCACCTACATGCGGTTCGTTAATGTATTTTGTGCCGTTTCTTTCAATGAGCGCCAAGCCGTCCCATTCGAAGGTTTCCACCCCGCTTTCGCGCACAACCTTTGCAAGCCGATTGTTGTTGTGGTATTATTTTCATAGTTTGCCATTTACAATCATTACACACTCCTTTTGTTTTATTTTTCTCCTTTTTATTGTTCAATAAAACTAACATACTCCAGTGTAATTGTAATGTTTCTATAACCAAAGAAAACCATCAGATGCAAATAATACTTTTTGATTTTCAACTATGCCGTCTTTATTGAAGAATAATCGGAAAAAATAATATCCACCCCTTATATAGTTCCTCGTATAAATAAAGTTTACGTCCCAGATAGGCTGTTGCATCGCATATGGATTATTTTGAATATCACCTTTATCCTTTATTGTAAAGAAATTAGCATATGGTATTGCAATTAAATTTTTATTAGTCTTCCGATCTAATACAGGTTTATTTACCAATGTATCAATCACCGCACTACGCGACATTCCAATATAATTAATATTGGGTAATGGCGACTTTGGGGGCAGCGTATAAATATAAATACCCCCAAAGATAGCAAATATAGCGATAAAAATAAGGATTATTTTATTCATAATACGAATTGTTTATCTTTTTATCTATTCCAGGACTATCTACTATCCCATTGGGAAGATCACCGCCATTAATAGTGTTTGTATATGAATTACAATTATTGACTTCATCACCAAACGGGATATCAGTGTAGTCTGCAGAATTATTATATTTCTTGTGTAACTCTAATGTACGCTCAATCTCTGAGAGAGTAAAATCATGATCGTAGTCATATATGTTTTTTGCGCCAGAATCTCTTGGATCTCCTGTTGCTTTTACTAGTTTGCCAGTATCAGGATCCTTATATGCTGACAATGTTATACTATAATAATCATCCGTAGAACCATAATTAACCCATTTATTTGCAAATTCCCCAGTTTTATAATCTGAAGACATGTTATTATACTCATCTCTTGTTACCCTGATTTCAGTCCAAGAATGCTGATAATTTTTTATTATTGGAACCGGTGTGTTAAGATTACGTGTCTTAATATATTTCTCAGCACACCCTAGTAAATCTATGTATGAGATAATCTTATTTCCGCAATAAGTGAAATTATTCCAGCCGTCAGGATAGCCGATGATATCTTGGGAACTCCATTTTCCCATGTCGGCGCGATAGTTTCTGAATAGAAACGCATAGCCTATATTTTCAACATAAGGTTTACCTGTGAAGAACGAAGACTTATCAGAAGTATCAGCTCCAAAGCTCGTCTTGTCAATAGCTGAATAACGATTCTCTTCTATCTTACCTAAGCTTGTCCCAAGTATATCAGTAAATATCGCTTCGGTGCTTTTATCGCTTATTGCTAATACTGGGTTACCTCCACCTACATGCGGTTCGTTAATATATTTTGTGCCGTTTCTTTCAATAAGCGCCAAACCGTCCCATTCGAATGTCTCCACCCCGTTTTTACGTATGGCTTTCGCAAGCTGGTTGTTGTTGTGGTATTCAAAACGTGCAAGCTCTTTGCCGTCTTCGGCAACTCGCATTACTTTGTCCAACCAGCCATACTCGTAGGTCTTTTCTCCCTCTTTTACAAGCCGGCCGGCGGCGTCATATGCATAGCTTGTAATATCGCCTTCCGGATTTGTGCTGCTTAAAAGCTGGTTGGCGTCGTCGTAGGTGTAGGTGGTAGTCTTTCCGTTAATTGTCTTTTTTAAGATATTGCCGCTTGCGTCGTAGACATATTCTTCTACGGCGCTTTTGTTCTCCATATCTATTACCGCAAGAAGCTGGTTTTTGGCGTCATACTTGTATTCCTGCAGTTTGCCGTTGGCAAGGCGCGAGGTTAATTCGCCGCTCTTTGAGTAAAAGTATTTTAGCTCGGAAAGAGGTTTTCCGTCTTTATCAAACAAAGTTTTTCCAGCAAGCTGTCCAAGTTTGCTATACTCAAACTTTACGGAGTTCCCGTCTATAATCTGTTTGGACAGTTGGTTTTTCTTGTTGTATATATATTCTACAGTTTTTCCGTTAGACTGGGTTTTTACCAACCTGCCAAACTTGTCGTAGGTGTTGTATTCGTCAAGAGTCTCGCCGCCCTTAGTTGTTATGCGGCTAAGGCGCTTGCCGTAATTATCATAGGTATATTTTGTGAGCGTTTCGCCCTCAAGCTTTTCTACAAGCCTTCCCAAGTGGTCGTATTTAAATTTGGAAACAATCCCGTTCTTTGATCTTTCTATGAGCCTGCCCCAAGTGTCGTACTTCAACTTTTCATTTTCGGAAGCTCCGTAGGATATTGCGGAGAGCCTGTCCATATCGTCATATCGGTAGCAGAAGGAACGGTCTACGGATCCGTTTTCAAACTTGGAATCAACCTTGGAAAGCCTGCCGTATTGGTCGTAAACATTTTGTGTTATTTGACCAACTGCGGTTCTTCTATAATCCAACCCGTATTTGTTCCACGCAAACTTTATTTCATGACCATTCTGGTCTATAACCTTACTAAGCTTTCCGACTGCATCGTATTCGTATCCAACCTCTGTTGAATCGGGGAATATTTCTTTTGTTATACGCCCAAGTTCATCGCGCTCATACCTTTTTTCAAGACCGTCTTGATCCATATAGGATACAATAGATCCGTTTTGGTCGTAGGAAACGTCAATGGAGGAAAGCGTTTCTCCCTCAAATTTAGAATAGCTTTTATGCGGAAACCCGAGTTTGTCGTATTCGGCATAAGCAACAATCCCGTTGTGCTCTCTTGAAATTTGGCGGTTGTATACGTCGTATGTATAAATTGTTTCGGTTCCAAAAGTATCCACCGTCTTTGAGGGATAACCGTAAAAATTGTACGATATTTTCAGGGTATTTCTTCCGTCGTCTATGTATACGGGGCGGAATTCGCTGTCGTACTGTATTGAAGTTGTTCTTACAATTTCACCGTTTTCGTCCAGTTCGTTAACCTTTACCGGCTTTAGATTGCCCTTGTTGTACGAGAAACTGCGCACAGGCCGAGCGGTGCTCTCATCGGTGCCGCGCTTGCTAATTAACACGAGGTTGCCGCGGCTGTCGTATTTGAAGTTTATGTCGTTTTTTGCCTTGTCGCGGTACCTTGTAATTTTTCCGGTATCCTTATCGTAGCGGTAGCTCGCAAGCACCCGCTTGCGCCCGTCAACTATTTGGCGCACTTTGCCGTTATAGGCAACGTCGTAGCGCATGAAATAATATGTCGTCGTCTCCTTGCCTGAAAAATCCGTGTATTTTGCTATGCCGCGCTGGGAGTCAAATTCGTATTTGGCGAGTTCCCCGCGCTTATTCGTAAGCACAACATTGCCGAACCTGTTTGACGGATATGAATAATTGTAAGTTGAATCTTTGAGTATCCTGCCGGCGACCGCTTCCTTTGTTATATTATTTACGCTTTTCTTTGCTTTCTTTGCCGCCGCCACCTTCTTTAAATAGTCTTTGCGCTGTGCAAGACTCTCATGCTCCACGGAAATGTTGTCCACATAGTTGCCCCGCTTTATTTGTATAAGATAGCCTGCGTTATCGTATGAAAATTCTAATGGGTTTAAGCCATCTTGGCCAACTTTGCTTAAAAACTTGGACTCTATATACTCTTCCTTGCCTGCAAGCGTCTCCGGCAATATTTGCGCTTTACCGTCTATGAAAACAAATTTGTTGGATACTCCGTTTATCAGGATTTCCGAAAGCAATTTATCTTCATTATATTTTAACGATATAAACGCTCTACCGCGTTGTTCAACAGAAGCCAACTTGCCGTTTGCGTATGTAAAATCTATATACTGCCCCGAAGGCGCTTCTATTTTGCGCAGTTTTGCGTCAACATAGACGAATTTCCACCCCCGCATATCTTTGCGCCCATAGAATGTCCACGAACCGCTGTCGGCGCGCCCGTTTGCAGTCCAATCGGCATATGGCGAAAAGTAGGCATTTTCACGCTCTTTCTCATTAAAGAGATTTAGTATATCTCGCGAAGTATTTTTACGCGAATAGAAATATATTTTCTCCCCCCACGGAGCAGTCCAAATGGCGCCGTCTTTAGTCGGAACCGCGGAACTTTCCAGCTGGGGAATTTTCCAGCCCAGCCCGACAAGGCCATCTTCTTTCACGGAAGAATCGTAGAATATCTGAACCGGTAGCCGCAATTCCGGAGAAAAATTTGCAGTTCCAATAGTGAAGCTTGAATAATAGGCGTCAGATGTGAGCGACGCTTTCCCCGCTGAATTCTTATTCTGTACGAATTCAATCTGCTGTGCATTTACCGAAAGCAGAGAAAATATGATAAGCGAAAATATCAATGTAAATTTGTATATCTGTTTCATAACACAGTTCAATGTAAGATATGTCATTTCTTTGTCAACAGAAATCATTCTACTTGTTTCAATAATTATTTTTATCTTTTATATCTCACCTCAATCACTCCGATTTTGACCGGTTCTCATCTTTATTTTATGATTACTTTGCTATACAAAAATGGTAGATATACTTCCATCTTCCATAGGGGATAGACTTTTATATCTATAATTTAAATTATCAAGATACCATACCGGAATTTTTAAAGATTTCTTTGATTTTCCCGGCCGAATTAAAAATTAGACAAATTCAATTTTTGTGCAAAATTCGCTTATTCACTACGTCCCTACTGACGGAATATAGCAAAAAACGCCCAAACGGCAAAAATGATGGAAAAATTACCGCCTTAAGTATCATAAGTTGTTTCGCCAAATTCTGACAATTTTACTGTCGTAAACTGGCACTTTCTGGCTATTATCCATATATAAAATACCATTATATACTATATTTCAATTTACACTTTTTATGACAAATCACCTCCCTAAATCCCCTACCACAAGGGAATAGTGAAGGAAAAATTGTTTTAATTTTCGTGATTTTGCCAAAATACCAAATACCCATATCATCCAAGCTGTCCAAAAAGAAAAAATTCTTTTAATGTGTTCCATAAATATGCACATATTTATGAATTTAACTTTTTCTTATCGAAAAAATTGTATACAGGCAAGCGGGCAAATTCATTACAAAACTTTAGATTTGACATCCTTATACTACGCTAGTTGTAAGATAATATATTTTGCTCTCTTGACTTAAAGAAAGAAGGAAATTCATACAAAATTGTGAATGGGGCTTACTATGTTTCTAAATATGCCTATGGTAGCAATTCGAGCCCCATTTGCGTTTTCGTTTTGCTACGGGAAATGACGAATTTAAAAAAATACAGATATTAGCAGTGCCTGAAAATTACTTATGCAAGATACCCGAAGGAAGCAAGCGAAGAAAAAATCGTTCGCGAAATAACAAGAAAGGAAACCTATAAATGTCTGCGAACTAGGTGCCAATATGGAGATTTTTATGAAAATCTGATAAAATAAATGCTGTGTGTTGTGCTTAATAATAAGGTTCGTGTCTTTACAACACAAGAAATAGATTGACGCCACTTTCAATATGATTGCATGCAATCATATTGAAATTTAGGTTCGGTCTTATCTGACTGGTTTTCTTTATGTTAAGGCTAAATATTTTGCGTTAGTTCATTCTTTGTATCAACAAGCATCCATTTTCAATCGTACATATGTTCTATATACAAATCGGATAAGTCTATTAAAGTGCGGGCGCGCTGATATATTAAATCACCAAGACTTGCAAGTGTGGAATTCGCTTGTGCATCAATAAACTTTTTATGATTATATATTGCCCCCCTTAAGTTATCAAATTGTCTGAGTTCTTCAAACTTGACGAGGATTTTTGCCGGCACAGAATCTCTGTACTTTTCTACTTCTTTCATGTAGACAGATTCCCAATGAAAAAGATTTTCAAAATATTCATACCATGTGTTTATCTTAACAAACTCCCTTGACGAAATATAAGATGGTGGTTGCGAGTTTAAACATATGGAACTAGCCGCCGTAATAAATTCTTTGTAAGTACAATTTTCCTTTTTAGCAATATCTTCCAATATGCATTTCCCATATTGCTCTAATTGTTGTAGCCACTTCCTTATGTAATATTCTTCAACTTTGCGTCTATTCCATTTGGGGAAGTATACCGTTATAAAGTAGAAAATGGTTGATGCAATAATGGACAAGGAAATAGCATAAAAAATCTTTCCCAAGGGCACCATGAATTGGAATGGGGCTTCAATATCTATAAATAAGCAAGTATATAAAAAGCTAAATATAAGACATGATATTCCTAATAAAAGTACGAGTCCATTATAGGATCTGAGAAATAAAATAAGTCTCTTTTTATGAGACAGTCTTTTAAGTGGACATATATACATATCAAGAAAACAACTTTAAGCGCATGCTATATTGTAATAGAGTCTTTTTACAAGTAAAATTAGTGCAACTTTTTAATGACTGCTCTATAGTTTAAAACAGTAATAATAGAGTCACATGCTTGTCTTGTACACTTATAATTAAATTCAAAATCCACACATCAAAGCTACTATTAAGTAGCTTCGTTCGCGTCTCTAGGGCCTGTTTTGTTTCAAGTACACTTGGAAAACCTGTTTGTGCATTAGAATACGAATTTTATTCCTTTGGTAGGAAAACTACGGTTAACGCAGTGTCACTTGTTCCAAACAAGGCATTATAGACTTTATTTGTTGCGGCATCTGTATATTCGAGTTTCTTGCCCACAAATGTTGAAAGTGCATCTTTTTTATTCTCAAAAGAAAATATTGCATATGCCTTGCCTTGCGGGGAGTAATATTCTTGAATGTAAATACGTCCAATGCCTCCGGTATTACCGATACATTCATCTGGCCGGAGACTGAAATTGTTTTATTTTTTCTAAAATCAAAAACAAAACCACCAGAGCTCCCCATTAAATCTTTTACCTGCAAGGTATCTGATAGAAATCCCAGTGTCCCTCCCATAAGTTTCAGGTCACCTATCGGAGAAGTCCCACTCAAAATAAGTTCTCCGGATTTTAAGGTTGTAACGCCCGTATATGTCACCTTCCCTGGCAGTATTTGTTTCCCATTGGGACTGTTCATAGTTAGATTCACCCTGCCGCGTTTGTCTTTTGAGAGCCAATTATCCTTTATTTCGCCGGAAAAATCGCCGCCTTCACCTATAATTTCTATTGTGCCCTCCCGGATGACCTAAAGATAAGATACACGGAGGTAAAGTGGGATACCTCTAGAATCCGTTTACATAGATAACAGCATGTTTATGCACTTGTCCCTTAGCTTGGGAACCACCTAGCATTAATTCATATTAAAGCTTTAATATCCCGTCCGCAATGCAGTTATACTCCCTCTTAATGGATTGATATGCCAAGTACCATTGATTTTGTTCATCAGACTTCGTAGTTTCTACAAAGAGGTCATTAGTATATTCATCGCAAATGGCATTATTTAGGAAAACAACTGGTATTGCAGCGCGTTCTGCAACATCACGTAATTTTCCCGTAAAATGGCAGCATTCTTTTATGATATACGGCGTTGAATCCGGATATATTCCTTTGAACCACTGTTCGGAGCTAGCCATATTATTGTGGTGTGTAAATCCTACATAGTTTTGTAAGAAATTTTGTACACGAGTGTTTATTAAATCATCCCAAAGCTTAGCATGTGCGGCGTATTTAGAACCCTGGATATCATACCGTTTGGTCATTTGCGGGGCAACTCCCAGAAAATCAGGATAATGTAGCCCCGCCTGATTTTGTGTTCTAAACCATGGTTGTAGGTATGTTTTCCAATTTAATATAATGTCAGATAAACCATCGACCGCTTGCAAAGAGTAAAAATCTGGCTTTACAGGGATAATAAAATAATCTGAAGAAAAGAATAAAATTCCATTTAGAATGCTACCTCCATTTGGAGGCGTATCTACTAAAATATAATCATACGTATTTGTTAGTTTACGCAACGCACGGTGTATATCAAAGATAATGCCACGGGTTAATGGATTCCCGCTATTCATCGCCAAGTTACAGAGATAGAATTCTAACTGAGGTAATGACGTAGGATTCCCGCTTCCTCCTGAATACGAGAACCCCAGAGAGCTAGCTATTAAATCAATACTTCCCCCATTAAATGCTAAGATATCTCCGCTTTTTATTGTTGCGCGTCCAATCGCTTTATTTGCATTATGCTTATCGCGATATTGGTAAATCTTTGTGGTAGAAAAAAATGGGTCCTTGGGTTGAATCCTTTGAGCAGCATCATTTAAGAATGATGAAAGATTTGGGTATGTTGATAAAAACTCTAACCAGGGTTCACTACCGTCTTCTCCGTACGTTACACTATCGGTAAAGCCAGCCACAGCGGATGTTAAATTCATTTGTGGATCCGCGTCTATGAGTAAAACGCGTTTACCACGATCTGCTAAAATATACCCTAGATTATGCACTAGTGTAGTTTTGCCAACACCACCCTTATGACTGAAGACTGTTATTATGCTACCCATTGTGATAATTCTCGCAGTATAGGGAATTTTTTGCAATAAAATTTTTAATGTGTTTAACTATTAGCATATTACCGTTTTTCGATGGATCTGTGTGATTCTACGATGTAGAAATTTTTTTGCTCTTGGTATGTTCTCTTGTATGCAGTGTTTACTTCGTGAAACATTTGTCTAACGTCCCCCACATCTCTACCTTTATTGCTTGCCCCTCGTAGAAGTTTTGAATCAATTTTAGTTTTTTGGGGTTATTTAGTCATGGCATTCTCCCTTTTTGTGTATCTGTGTCTTGCAGTTAAAATTTTTGTGAATATCCCAAGTTCTATTTTAGGAAGTGTTACAAAAATTAGCTACGCATAACCCGGCTATACGCCCTTACATATCTCCCTTATAGGATTATTCCCAAGGGTTACCTCCCATTAAGTGACAAATACCCATGAGTACATAATTCCGTGGAATAATTATTCTTTGTGTAACCACTTTTAATTATCACCTAAGACTGCCCCTTAGGATACCAAAAGCCATCCACAAAAATACCAGCTGAGTATCCCAAAAAGGAACGACTACCTGGTGTGATAAAGTTCGCATTTTTCCCAAAAACGAGTAGCAAATTTTACTTTAAAAAGTCTTGGTTACTTGGAGAGCTTAAGGGCATTTTTTTCGTCTTAGAAAAAAGGTATCAGTTGGTGAATTTTATCTCCCCTCTCACTATAAAATGTGCCTCAGAGTTACCCCTGAAAGTCTTTCCCATAGGTAGGGATATTTCTCTAAAAATTGTGCCAATTTGGTAGGATAAAGTACACCCACTCACACTCGCTATAATGTCTCAAAATGCACTCCGAAAGAATCTCCTTTACTTATGCGTTTGCCTGTGAAAAGAGGATACCAACTTTGAGGTCTTTACAACCCACACTCCCAGCCACGAAAAAGGTATCAGATTGGATGAATTTGTACCTCATTTCTTAGGATAATTCCCTGAAAATCTTCTTCCAAATAGATGTTTAACTTGGTGACTAACGCCTCAGTTATCTTCCACCAAATATTGCGCTAAAACTCCCCCAAAATGGTACCAACTTTATGAACCGTTTTACCCTTTCCTCTCCTTCTCAGAGGTACCCCTAAACTCTTCCAAAATTCTCATCGGATCTTACTAGAGGTTTCTCCAAAAATAATTCAATTTGCCAGCTAAAAGGACGCAATATTTATCCGTAGAAAGGTCTTAAAAAGCTCACACAAAAAAGGTGGCAGCTGTGTAGATTTTTTATCCTATATCTCCTTTCAAAAATATTCCAAAGCCCACCCAAAGTACACTAAAAATTCTCCTCTAAAATGAGTGACATCTTGTGTGTTAAAGAATCTGTTTTTCTCCGCAAAATTGTTCCGAAGTTCTACCAAAAACTTTTCTCTAAACCTTCCAAAATTTTATCCCAAAATGCAGTGCAACTTGGTGTAATTGTCTACCGCATTCCTCCTAAAAAAAAAGGTATCAGAACTCTCCCCCAAATGTGGGTTAAAGCACCGCAATTTCTTTTCCAAAAATGTATTCTAAAGTTCACCTTAAAAGTATTCTAGGCCTTTCAATTTTCACCTCTAAAAGCTGTACAAAAATATTACCCTAAATGCATTCTAATTATGCATAAATTCCCTCTCAAAAATAGTGTCCAGCTTGATGACTATCACTCCATGTTTTGCCTACTTAAAATGCTCCGGGATTCTCCCCAAAAAAAGAAATGAATTTGTGATTTTCTAACCCATTTTTCCACCCCAAAAGTAGGAAAATAGCCACCCCAAAAAGGGCGCAATTTGGGGTAGACTAACGCCGCATTTCCCATCAAAAATATTACTCAAAGATACCCCTCAAAATGCGCTACTATTATACCATTAAGTGTCCCCAAAGAAGGCCCAACTTGGATGGTATTCTACCCTATTTCTCCGCATAAACTTTCACTCAAAGTTACCCCCAAAATACGTCCTAATTCTTCACCAAAGAGTGGGCAAATCAGTCTCTAGAATTCTGTATTTAAATCCCCAGGAAGTAATCAAAAGTTCAACAGAAAAAAAGGGTATTAGCCTTATTGTTAGCACCCTATTTCCTTCCGTAAAAAGTCGTTCCAAATTACACATAAATTCTCCTAATCTGTTCTCCCCAAAGATATAAATATGGAAGAATTTTTACACTACTTCCGCCACACAAATGCACTCCGAAGTCTACCTAAAAAGGCTCGCCTATTTCTTCCAGATTCTGTCTCAAAAACCGTTAGAAAAATTTACCTGAACTACCCGCCAAGTGTCTGAAAAGATTCTCCCCAAAAAGGTGTCTAATAGGTAGATTTTTACCTCTTCCTCCCTCCCCAAAATGCTCTATCAATTTCTCCCCAATCTGTCTAACTTCTATATAAAAAATTCCCTCCAAAGTAGGGTTGTCAGTAGGTGAAATTTTTACTCCAAATACTCCCATCTCCCCATTCAATTAACCCACCAATCTTTACACCCAACCCCACGGGATTTTTGGTGTGCGTAGCACACAATTCTTTGCGAGCTGCGTAGCGGCGAGTCTTTGTGATTTGCGTAGCAAATTCACCCCCCACGAAGCGTAAGCGGAGTTGGGGCAAGGAGACGCCCGTTAGGGCGTCTATCTTGCGTGAAAAAGTGGGACAAATTCAGGTTTTGGCCCAAAAACCCCGTTTCCTATATATAGACGCCTCAGCGCTCAACTCCAACTCTGGCCCAAAAATAGCGTTTCCTATATATAGACGCCTCAGCGCTCAAGTCTTTAGGCATTTTTTTTAAGAAAAGTTAAAATACGTATGATCTCTGGCGAAATATTCTACGCGCTTCACGCATGTATTGCGCCTTAAATTTATGAGTTTATTGTTTATGTTATGGTCAATTTTTTTTCCGCATGATAGCTACCTATGGTTTACATAAAAATAACTGTCATGACATTCCAAAATTTACTGCAACGTTATCCTAAAAATTGATCCAAGCTAAACGGTTTTTAAAGGCAGCAATGTCTCCCCGGATCAATACCTCTGATTCTGAGATAAAAATCTCAATGCGCACTAAAATTTTTAATCTTGGATACTACAATAAATGCTGCCGTATAAGTTGCATTATCTTAGTTAAATCTTTATAGCAGATTTATACCTTATCACTCACTATAAAGCTACTCATTTCTGTATTTCATTTGCGCATTAACATCTAATGTTGGAGATGAAGAAAGTGATAGCTCTATCTCTGCCATATATTTCTTTTTTTCTACTCTCCTTGGAATTAAAAATATCTTCGTCTGCACTAAAAAAGTTATGCGATGTTTTCTCTGAAGGAGATTCTAAAATTCTCTTCAAGGCTTTCAATGATTACAGGTATAGAAAGAATAGTTTTTAGGAAAGAAATCTTTATGTCTATCTTACTCCCTTGCTGTGTAATTTTTGCAGAGGAAGATCATTAAACAAATCAATTATCTGGGGACAACTTTTTTCAGAGCTATCGTATCACAAATCTCTAAACAGTACTCAGGCATTTAGTCTGCAGATATATTCCGAAAAAAATGTTTCCACTAAACGTATAAAAGTGTAATTCGTAGAACGCATTTCATAGCTGAACTCCATTTCAGTGGTACAAAGAAAAAGGGGCGCTACATTTAGAGCAACCCCTTAGTTAAAATTATCTGGAATGTGTAGGCTATTTTGTACTTAGAACGTAAGTTTAATCATCATTATATTTTCGTCCATCATACCTACTGTAACGTAGGTTATTCTTCTTCCCAATCTTCTTCCTCCTCATCGTATTCCTCATCATCGTATTCCCCATATCCACCCATTGTAAAATCTAAGTATATTGCATCTACTTTCTCATCTCCATTTCTGTGAAGATAGGCCTTGTATGAACCATCTCCGCCAAAGTTGCCGGCAGTTACTCCCCAATCTCCATCAGGTGCACGGTATATAGCATAGTTTTCACCTCTATTTGAAGCGTCAAACTCTATACCATCCTCTGGATATTTTTCTGAATCGTAGATGCCGCATTCTCCACTATCAACTCCTACATCGATCAGACTGTCTTCGTAGCAATCGCTATAGTCTATTTTTTCGTACTGTGAGGAGTGTACAACGAACAGTCCCTTGAGTGTTGGATGCTTACCCATTTCGGCAATCTCTTGTACGATATAATCGCCTGGCAATGTGTTAACCTCTCCTGCGCACCAAGTATTCTTATCGTAGCAAGGATCACTTATTAACGTTTTAGTCCCAAGCTTGATTTTGTTTGCTAATGTATTTCTCATGGTATATTCTTTTTTTTCTTGAAATTTAATCGTTTATTTTGGATGCGCGTAGCGCTCTATTCTTTCTCCCTAAAATTTCTACAATAACGCATATGCACTATGTGCCATTTCTTCTCTCGGATTGAGTTTAAAATTATGTGTTTAGTCTAGATTACAAATGGCGAGTCTATGTCTAAATTTCTCCTGTACCTGGACAGGTAGTGACTCCATAACCAGTAGGTCTTCTAAATCTTTACCTACGACAATTAAATTCCATCCTGCCTTCATAGGTACGCCGGCAATTTTATGCTCCAGTATCATCTTTTGTACTATTACCTTTATACCTATTGATGCTTGATCCATCTCTTCCAAAAGTAGTAGGCCTTTATCCGGAAGATGATTATTCGTCGCAACAGGTATTTCTGCGGGGAAGATTTGTCGCGTCTTTTCCCTCTCCTGAATACCTATTCCGATTAAATCGCCCGTACCTATTTGGCTTAGCCTCATAGAATGGAAACCATAGCTTTCTATGCTTCCTATTAGTTGGCAAATTCCGGAATTCCTCCATTCAGAGTTTTGATTACCAGTCAATATTCTTCCCATCATTTGCCTAAATACGGATATCGTTGATCTACCATGTCCTGGTAGTTCGGAAGATTTTTTTAAAAATATGGAATATGGAAGTTGCCATTGAACTCGCAGTTCTTCTTCTAATTGCATCAAATTTAGTTGGTTTAATGTATGAACCATAGTTTTTGTTTTTTGAGTGCGTAGCACTTTTCTACAGCGGAAATACTTGCCGGATACTACAACGCCCTAAATCGTTGAAATTTGCCCTCTATTTCGCGTTTTTATCCCCAACCTGGGCTTCCCCATCATTTTTTAGTGATAAGCTGTTTTATGGGCATTTATTCCTTTTTATGACGATGTGTATAACTTGACCTTATTACTGCAATGCCCCAAATCATTGAAATTTGCCCCCTATTTCGCGTCGTAGGCCTTCTATGGATAAATCCCATCGGTTTTTACCCTTCAATCGCTTCTAGGGGCATTTTCTCGCGTTTTTAGTGGTGTGTGCATTTTTATTTTAAATTATCTACCATACCGCCCGTGGTTAGCCTCACAGCAGACAAATTTCTATTCTGAACTCAGTAGGTAGTACACAGTGCTAATATGACCTGATTTTGTTATTTTAGTGCGTAGCACTTATTCAGAATAAAAGGGGTATTCTCTCCCCTTGTGCTTTAGATGCCGAATATAGCACGTATGATGATAACAAGGTAAGATGCCTCTACAGCCCGGGAATCTAACAGTAGATCATATTTTATAAAATAGCCGCATGGAACTTATTTTACGGAGGCAACTTCGGTCTGCCCCTCGGCAAGCACATGAATGTATTTCATTAAGGCAGCCCTCCTATGATATTTTTTCCCAAAGTTTCGATAGAGTATATTCTTGTACCCAAGATAATAGCTCATTTTGACTCAACCTTTTTACCCTTGTGGTTTCATCAGGCGCCTCAAAAACTAATATGTCATTTGCATTGAAAAAATCTAAAAATAACGGAGATTGGGTCGCTACTAAAATCTGTAGATTCTCTGCAGCTTGATTTATCGTATTTGATAGTATTCGTATGGACATAGAATGTAATCCCAATTCCGGCTCGTCTATAACAATAACATCCGGCTGAATCTTCCTTGCTGCCAGTAACAGCGTGGCCAACGCTATAAACCAGATTGTTACATCAGAAAGTTGATTCGGCGTTGATTTATAATCAGACCCCTGCTTTTTCCAAAATAAGTATACTGTATCTTGCTTCTCGGGATATCCGTCTATCGCAAAATCTGCAAAATATGGAAGTATTTTCTGAAGGTACCTCACAATACGAGTGTAATATGACAAATACTCATGCGTAGTTTTTAACATATTGAGTACTGCAGCTATGTTCCCGCCATCATTTTCAGGTACTGGCAGTCTGCTCGGAATATTCCACCCCTTATTCTCGCTATATCTGTTGTGTCGTGAAATTGAAATGCCCGTATTTTTTGTAGAATTGACTTTATAGTATTTGCCGTACTACGTAATGCTTTATTAGTCTTTCCTAGTTTATCTCCTAAATCAAGCAACCCTAAGTTATACCCATTGTTTTCAATTTCATATGAGAAAGGCTTTCCTTTCCCAGATTTACAGTATTCGATATATTTTCTGCTGATAAACAATCTTCCTAGTGCTTGAAATGCCAAATCTATCTCATATTTATCCGTTGCGTTATTTGTGGCAATTTCTATCTCACACTAAATACGCTCTGTCTACTTTCTCCCATTAAAAGTGCTTACTGCCATAACTCATTATATACTCTTATAAATTGCGCGTTAGGGCGTTTCCTAAAAGCCGGAAGAATGACAGCAGATTACTTTTCCCTAAACCATTCGCACCTATTATTACATTTAGGTTGCTAAGTGTAATATCTGTCCTGCTTTTAAAGGACTTAAATCCTGTAAGAGATACTTTTGTAATCTGTGGCATATTTTCGAATTTTCTGCTTTTACCCATATATTTATCTTTGAGTTTTGTCAGTTTTTTTATCACTATCGGCGCTGCTATCTACAGTATGGGACAACGCAGACTACTCATAGAGTAGGCGACCTTCGATTATTGCGGTTCTGCTACGCTTGTGTTGGCGCTTTCTTAAGTATATTAACCATGCGTAATTCTAATGCTTGTTCTTTAGTCATATTCTTGTGATAAATGTTATTGCCTTCTGAAATCCAATTGCGAAACTCCCATATACTGCGTTTAAACCCATCCCAATTTATATAAAGCTTGCTTCCTAACGGTATTTTTATTCGTGGATCGTTAGACCTTAGCAATAGAAGCATATGTGCTGGAATTTCGGTATGCCTCTTTGTGATATCTTGGCTCCATATGTATTGAGATGCTCTATCACTATTAGGTTATTCTGAGCTCCGAAGAAGCGTTTTCCTTCAGATGTATTTTCTCTCTTTAAAATCTTCAATTTGATAACTAAACCTTCTTAGATTACAAATAAAAGCGTATAGATGCAGGCAGACTTTATTGTTCGTTTTGTATTAACTTTTAGGAAAATTATAAGCGTAACTGGCTTGAGTAATTTAAAGTATGTTATTGGGCACTAACAACACCTCCGATTTGATGATTCATGTATATATGGTAGCATTTTGAGGCATCAGAATATGCCTTAATACCTTGCAAATTATAATGTCCAAAAATATGAATCAAAAAATTTTCCATAAGAGCTAAGTGGAAATAAAATTATCCTGTAAACAATTTGTAGTTAATACGTACTTTTACAGGCCACTTATATATGATTTTGATGAGGTTTCAAAATTTCTCCTATACTTATTGTTTTGCCTATTTGCTTTTTTATGCCGTACATATATGATACATTGTAGAAAGCATGCAAAACGTCAAATGGCTAATATTATGTAGATAAATCTTCCTATTGCTAATTGTTCCTACGCCTAATCTAGCAACCCCTTGTTTCTGGCTATTTGAAAAACTACACTTTTTTTGTAACTCTTAGAATTTGGAGTTCTGGCAATCATTTCCGGGTATTTTTTGCGATAGCGATTGAGAGTTCTATCAGATATACCCCCTAGAAGCATTCTGACCTGTTTGCCACACAATTCATCGGGTAGAATATCTGTTGTAATAAGACGTTTCTCTTTAGGTAGGGCATTGAAAAAACCTTCTATAAAAGCGGGATTATTGGCGCATGCCTCTCCTAGAGTGCGCATATCCGCAACTTTCAATAATTCAATTAATGTTTTGGTCGCTTCTGATTTTGTCATACCCCTAGTTTAGGATAGGGGATTTTTTTATTTGGTTCTATAGAAAAATATTTTTTAGCTTCCGTTTCATTTGTTATACCCTTATAGAATTTTTCAAAAGTTTTAAATCCTCTGACGTGCCCCATAATCTCTACTACAATGCGTGGATCCAAATAATGGTAGCCATAGCTTCCAAAGCAGTGGCGCAATACATCCTGCGGTGCCTTCCCCATAACTTTTCTTCTGATGCGTCGCATAGTTGAGTAACTGAAATTACATATGGAGCCCTTCCTCTGAGATTTAGGTGTTAGTTCAAGAAACTTCCAGATATTGTCTATTTTTCCTGAAATTACGCGGAGTTTACGAATTTTAGAAGTTGCTCCCGGTATGGTTATTTCGCGGCGCGAAAAGTCAACATTTTCCCAGGCTAACCTTGCTTTGGAATTTTTAGGGCATATTTCCTCAGGCCTTATCCCTGCGAACGCCAACAAGGCGAAACTGGCTAAAATTGCCGGTTTTTGAGGAAGATCCCTAAATATTCTCTCCACCTCCTCAACACTTAATATTTCCGGCGGAGTTTCATCCTTTTTTACCTTCTCTACGGTTATATTTACCGTTGGATTGATTGTAAGGAATCCTTCTCTGACCAAATATCTGAAAAAGGTCTTTAAGCGCATTAGGAGATGTTCCTGTACGGAAATTTTGTCCTTTGAGTTTATAAGTTCTCTTAGGCTTTTTTCTGTAATAGATCCAATAGGATATATATCTCCAAAGCTATTTTTTAACCAGCCAAGGTAGTGAATGTATTCATTCATAGTACTATCTCTGCAGTTGGATTTTTTGCGCGCTTTTAAAAACTTTCTCACCGCCTCGCCAAGCGAAAGATTTCTTTCCGCTGTATGTGTGTATTTCTTTATTAGAATATCGCACACCTCATCGTAGGCTTTTTCAATTTCAATACCAAGATTGGCACAGAGTTCTTGGAACTGTATTTGACGTATAATCCCCATCGCGCTCACATTAACACTGCTGGGAATCGTGCGTGCCGTGTGAATACTTTTGACGAATGATTCCGCGTCGGTTCTAGTTCTGAAAGTCACGGATTTTCTCTTGCCTCGTTCAAAAAATTTTACGCGATATGAGCGTATGTTCCCATTTTTGGTTCTTCTTTCCTCTATTGTCGTTCCGCTTGCCTTCATATTTGAAGTTTAGTCAGGCAAGGTCAAAATTTTAGTATTTAGTCTTGTCGTCTAGCGAGCTATATTTTCTGGAACCGGGACAAACGCAAATAGCGTGAAATGGCAGATCTTTCTTATATTGAAATAGGTAAAGTCGTATTACTTAGGTAAAACCACAAATATTTTTTTAATATCTTAAAATATAGACATGTAAACCTCTAAAACGAGGTTCTCTATCTATACCATAGTCCAAAATCGCAATAAGATTTTTCTGCAACACGCGTAAACGCTATTACAAGTCGCCTAAAAGTACGATAGCAAAATATCGCGAAGATCTATAAAAAATTCGCAGTAACAAAAGATTTCTAAAAGTCCCAAGCAGAATCATCCGCGATCGAATCATTTGTATTAGATTCTTCTCTTACCGCCAAATCGGGCGGGTTACATGGAGTGGAGATTTGATTGGCAATTTCGCTATTCTGACTTGTATCAGACTCGCTTTCAAATTGTTCCGGTTCATCAAACTCTCTTTTGTCAATTATGCCCGCTAGGTATAGATACTTTGAAGGTTTGCCAATATACATAATATGCAAAGAGTGTTTTGCACGCGTTATTGCTACATAGAAAAGATTTATAGAATCAATATAATCGTAATGAGCTTTGTCTCTAAATAATAACTCCTTAATCGTTCGGACTTTCTTATTTGTAATATACGGGTAATTACTCGCACTGCCGTCAAGTATTATTGCGCAATCGGCTTCGCCGCCTTTGAATCTGTGTATTGTAGATATTTTAATTTGCTTTGGATCTAGTATCATTGTGGCTTGTCCCGCGTTTAAATCGCGCAATACGCGTTGGCGTATTGAAACAAGATCGCCTCCGGGATCCAAAACATTTTTTCGGGCTAACAAGATAAATGTTCGTTTGGGATCTATTTTAAGTTCTTTGTTTACGATTTTTCTAAGTTCTTCAAAAAATGCAGCGCAAATATCTGCTGTGGGGGTGTAGGCTATTTTATGTTTTTCAATCAAACCTTTGCCTATGCGGTCAGACAATGCTTGCATTTTCAAATCAAGCAGAGACATGTTACTTTTGACGAATGTTGAAGCGCCACTATATCCATTTATATGTTTTCTTTTTTCTTTATTGTTTTTAAAATTATTTGCGATATCCACCAAATTCCCGTCCATTCGATAAGTTAGCGGTAACTCAAATCTTTGTACATTCTCCATGTTCAGCTTGTTTTTATCTTCTATTGAAAGAAATAGGGAAGAGTTTGCACCTATGAATCTGTTTATAGCCTGGGCCGGATCTCCTACAAATATGAAATCGGCGGTTTGCACATATTTTTTTATGCACTTTAGTATGTCAACAAAGACATTGTTTAAGTCCTGCGCTTCGTCAACAAATACGTATTTAAGCGATTTCAATCTGTCTGTGTTAATTGGATCGCTATTGCGGACTGCCACTTCCAATATTCTAGAAAAGGTAGTATACTGATCGCTTATTAGTTCAGGGAAAACTTTTCTAAGTATTCTGAAAAATGCGGAAACTCCTTTGTCTAATTTAAAATTAACGATATCATTAAGGTAATTGGCAAATCTCTGCTGCTTTTCTCTTCCAGTAAGAATTCCTTCATTGCGAAGACGTTCTAAAATTTCTACCATAAACTCAGTAACTTCATCTGTGGGGCGATAGATAAATCCATCTTCACAATCAAACAGAGATCTTTTATCTTCATTGTACACGCCGTAACTGCACTGCGAGATAATACCCGGAAAATCACTGGCGAAGACCTCCTCCGTAATTTTTTCCCAGTTTTCAGGGGTCAATGGTTCTACAAGTTTTTTCAGGTAGTCTGAATTTATCAATAGGGAATCGTCATAAATCTTGTCGCTCTGGTTTCCGTTTACGATCTCAATATGGCGTATTTTATCATCGTTATCGCAATATCCGTCTTCTGAAAAAGAAATCACTGCGCGATCTGGATAAAGTTTAAAATCATATAGTATTCCCATTAAAAATAGGCGATTTGCAACATCTGAAATCCTCTTATAAAAACTATAATCCAGTTCTTTTTTATTTTGGATATCCAAGAGTAGTTCACCACGCAAAGTGTGTTTCCTCAAAAAATTCTCACAAATACGCTTATTTAAATCTCCCCTAAGAGTATTTCCGTTGAGTCCTATAGACAACTCTTCAAGTTTTTTCTTCAGATCGCGATTTTCAGTGTCGTTCTCTATTTCTCTGGATTTACTTATTTCAGGGATTAAAAAGTCTACTTCCGACATGTCATGACTAAAACTCTCGTCGCTTAGAAAGTTTTTATCTAGCAAATTTTGAATCCTATATCCGAGATTCCTGTAGTAGCAACTACTTCCTTTAAGCAATATTTTGTCTATCTCCATATCGTATTTTTTCATGTAGACCATCGCAAAAGAATGAAAGGTATATGCGTGCTTTCTTGGTTTTTTTGAAGTAATTTTAATCTGACGTAACATTTCGTCCAATTTGCGGTTTATCTCTTGTGCTACACGGGTATTTAACGTAAGTATTACTATTTCGTGCGGATTTACTCCGCAAAACTTAACTAGCGCAATAAAGGCAAATATTATCAAGGTCGTCTTTCCGCTTCCGGCACTCGCTCCAACCCTTATGCAGTGAGCTTTATCGGGTTCTTGAGTATTCTCCATAATGGCTTTTATCACCGCAATTTGGTGCTCGTTTAGAGCTTTGCCATAGTTTTTCTGAAAAAAGTCTTTAATCTGCTCCTCGTCTATCATATACTAAAAAGATTGAATTGTGGATTATCTGAAGAAAATGCCCGAAATTTATGAGCGCATTGCAAGCTTAGGCAACGCGTCAATTGCGTACGTATTAAAACAACTTCCACAATATAATCTAAATAGAAGCCTTGTATATCGCATACAATTGGAGATAAAGAAACGCAACGAAGCCCAAAATGTTTACAATGCACTTTCAAAAGACGATCCTAAATATAAGGAAGCCGTCAATATTTGTAAACAACCAAATCGTTATAATGGATTCCCATATTGCGGAAGAGGCAGGCCTCCTGCATCCCATATAATAAAGCGTAATAGATTAATCTTCTCAGAAATAACAAATGGACACATTCATACCCGCGGCTCTTTGTGTGGAACATTAAACATGTTTAAAGCAAAAATACGAGGTCGTACCTATAATTGGAAACAAAAGAAACCTAACAGTATGTATCCTCCGGCATCGGTTTCCCGCATATTAATAAAGACATTTCACATCCCGTTGGAACGTATAATGGTTCCTGTTAATCGCGACAAGCATAAACAAAAGTGTAATTTTTTACTGAAAATTCGTCATACCCCACTATACTTTCCTGCAAAAACACACAGAAATAGGTTTATTGTTATCATCTTGGGCTATAGAGAGTCTAATTCGTGCGAGCATCACTTCTTTTCAATATATGACGCTTCAAAATTTGATTTTAAATCCTCGCTCTGTGCTTTTTGCGAAAGATTTATTAAAACATATTCAAAAACAAAGAGTTTTTCCGTGCTGAGTACCTGCTTAAAGAAATTTGCTTCAAATCATCTTAACGTGGCAAACTTCATAAAGATACAATTAAGGGAAGATGCGAGCGAAATGGAAAAAATGGAAGAGTTAGAATCCCACTGCTAATAGTGCAATTTCTTTGTATGAGCATCGCAAGCTAAAGGAAGGTTTTGGAAATAAAAGTTCAGGCTAATATTTAATCTGGAAATCTAAGTATGAGAAAGACTATCACAGTTTTAGCGGCAAAGACAGGGGTAAAAGCACTTTGATTTATAACCTTTTCCATATACCTGCTAGATAAGGGCAAGTGTATGTTGCTTATAGATGGGAATCCACAGATAAACCTTACATCTGCTGTTTCAGAATTACTAACTAATGCTCAATATACGACAGGAGCAATAATTTGGCAGAATTTTTTTCCCAAGAATACAAATAGCCCTGTGTATAAAAGAAATTACCGATAGGCAGAGGAGTGCTCCGTCAAGTTTTTACAAAGAGCCTGCGATATACACTTACGAGGAAAACCATAAGAAATTACACTGGCCGATTGCGTACGGTTTCGGAAAACGCGGCAGTATATATAGTTTCCCTTGATAATGCAATTGCATCGGAGAATGAATTTTCGCAAGCTATTTTTGGCAATCCTAATGTCGCAGATAATCAATATGCTCTAGCATTGCAGTCAATTAAGTCAGAATACAACAACATAGAGATGAGTTATTACGACTTTAACAAGTGAATGCACTCTTGAGGAATTTAGTGCATATAACTATCTTGTAAATACCGGATATAAAACCTTAGCAAACGCAGAAAATTGCTTTCAAGCAATGTATCCCAACTCGCACTCTATGCGCGGATGGCGCCATTTTATAATCAAACTTTGGGTTGTGTATGAACGAATGCCAATACCAGTCCTTTTAGCGCCATATACTATGAGCATACCGAAGCAATCTTTTCCCTAAAGCCCCTAAACAGGGTGGAATAATATGGAGGTCATTACAATGTCACTTGCGTGATATGAAGATATAAACGACGTTCATTGCCTATTCCCATTTAATTAATTCTTCGCGAGATGGTATCAATACTTTGAGAAAAAAACAAATACTGCGCTTCCATAATTCATTGTTGTATTTTGAAACCAAGGTTATACGGCTTTATGCAGTATTACTAACACATAAATGCTTAGTAAGTTCTGCATAGTGCAGCAGATTATAACATTTTTTTATTTTATGCTTGCAATTTGACGAAAAACCGATATTTAGCTTGCCAAGTTGCGTAGCAACTCGGACATGACTACACGTTAGTGTTAGTGCGCTTAAATAGAATAAATAAATGCTTATCGAGCAAATGTGCTATCTAAGCATATAATACTTGCTCTTTTAACGACTTTCCCTACTCTATAGTACATGAGTGAAAATAAAGATAAGCAAAGGCAAGATTCTGGATGCGGTGATCCAGTACATCCATCGGTTCTTTTAGCTCGGTTTCTTACAAAAAACGGGATTAGTATGTATTTTTTGGCAAAACGAACGGGTATACCAGCCGATGTTATTTCACGTTTAGTAAGAGGTGAACGCGCCTTTACCGCAGATACTGCCTATAGGATTGGTAAAGTTCTATCCATACCGGAGCGGAAAAATCTGCTATTGTCACAAGCTTTTTGGGAACTTGCCATGGTCGCAAAACAAACAGACAAATATTCGAAACTCACACCAATTACAAAGTCAGAACTTGATGCTCAAAAGAAAACCATAAGGAGAAAACCCAATTACGCTAACATCTCCAAGTTTTCTTGACTGATCTTGAAATGTGGCAATAAAGTTTACCTGCTTCAGTAAACAAGAGGAAAAATAAGAAATTTTGTCCCAAATACTGCAGGCAATTTCCCTATCTTATTTATATTAAATATGTTGTTTTCTGCCTGTCACGCAGGAGGTCGCGAGTTCGAGTCTCGTCCATCCCGCCACTTTAAAAGCTGCAAGTTCAAACACTTGCGGCTTTTTTTGTATTTATAGCTTGTTAAAATCCCGCTATTTTAAGGGTCAACACCAAAGGTTGTGGAATAGGTTGATTTTTTAGATTTGCCTTTCATAGATTCATCCCGCATTCTACAAGTACTCTCAAGCGGTAATTTTTAAAGTTTCTGTATCCATAGGCTCTGCGTTGTATCAACTTCATCTTGCGCTGGAATCCCTCATTTTATCCCGTTATTTTTATTCGCCCGCCGCTGATTTCCGAGCCAACTTATTGCAAGTGCGCAAACTTGTAAAACCTCATTTATTTGTTTTGCATCTTTCTCTTGCTTTCTGCATTTGCCCGCAAGCAGACACGTGGGAAATTTATATGAGTAGAAATTTATATGAGTACTCAGCTTTTTAACTTAATTTCAGCTTGTCCATTTACCTTATTTTTTATTAAATCATTTTGATGTGCAAAATTCTAATATCCTTTCTACTTACAATTACAGCGACCTTCGCATTTTCTTCGACCCAACCCGCCAATGCAAATAGGCAGCTCACGGAAAGCCAAATTAACGATAGAATAGAGCGCGCAAAGGCGGAAACGCAAAGACAAATAGACGCCGGCATAATCCAGGGCGCCGTATTTGCCGCGACAAACATACCGCCGACTCCCGTCGGATACCAGCGCATACACCCCAAAAAAATACCAATGACAGCCAACTCGCGCTTCGACATTGCCTCTGTCACAAAAACATTCACGGCCGCCGCCTGCGCCATTTTAATATGCGACGGCAAAATCTCCCCGGACACTCCATTTACAAAATATCTCCCAAAATCCTCTCTTGGCAAAGAGTGCGACATTACTGTGCGCGACTTGGCAATGCATGTCGGCGGATTCGACAACTCAAAACCCTATTGCTCGCCCGATATGGAGGTATTTTATCGCGAACTCTATAATTTGCGCCCCGTCCGCCCCCGCCTCTCGGCTTTTGAATACTCATGCGCCAATTTTGTGCTTCTAGGAAAGATCGTAAACAGCGTGGCAAATTCCGACTTGGAATCATTCGCAAAAAAACGCATCTGGAAGCCCCTTGGAATGAACCGCACGCTCTGGAATCCTCCGGGAGACAGGCCTGACGAAGTCGAGCACTGGTTCCCAAACCGCCCCGCCGGACAGCGCAACGATCCGGTCGCTTTTAACTGCCCATTCCCGGTCGGAAACGCCGGATGCTTCTCGACTGCAAATGACCTGATGTTGTTTGCATCCGACCTGCTAAGCAAAAAAACTTTTCCTAAAAAATATTACGACCTCCTTTTTACCCCCGCTTTCGATAAGAATGGCGACAGGCGCTCCTTTGGCTGGGATATGTCTCCACGCACGCGCCCGGAGGGCCTTTCGGATAAAACAATTTTACACTCCGGCTGGACGGGGCAAACCATTTGCGTGGATCCGGAAAACAACTTTGCCGCCGTAGTGTTGACCTCCCGCACCGGAAACCATGGCGAAGCCATGAAAGGCCGCGCTAAAATTATCTCCATTTTATTTGGAAAATAGCAGAGCCTTCTTTGGGAAAAAACGTAAATAAAGACGCCCTTTCAAAATCGAAGATTTCGCGCGTTCCGCAGTCCTTGCCCATTGCGGCAAAACCTCACCCCCGGCTTTCCATTCCTAAAAATCGTAAAAAACTTTTCACGAACGCCCGACTACCCGAATAGCCGCCGCAATTTTCTCCTGCGGTGCCTGCATGCACGCCGATATTTTTTATAAACCATATTAAACACCGTTTAAAAAAACACACGACTGTCTGCTCTATCCCGGAAAATTCCCGCCTTGAAATATCAATATTTTAAGTTAAAATTCCATAAAATTTTCCCATAAAAATCTCTAATTCTACGCAATCCGCCATTCGCCCTATTTCAAATATACATGGCGCGCAACTGAACCATTATCAAAACCTACTGTCAGACTCTATAACATGCTAAAATTTATATCAAATATCCTCCCCCAAGAAGGAATTTTTGGCTTGCACAACGACTCCGCTGCCTCAGCTATCGTAATATCTGCACTCGTTGTCTTCACTTACGCGGCTACTTATTCAATCGCAGCCCTACTAAGGAAATTCTCCGCCAACATTCAGCTAAAAAAATTCTCGCGCGAGGCCCAAATCCTCTCAGACAACAGAATGTTTAAAAAACTATCCGCGCTAATTCCGCCGATAGTATTCCTATTTGTAATCCCGCTTCTATTCCCGCGCGAAGATATCGGCGACACTATATTTATCGTCACCGAAAAAATACTCTTTCTATACTTCTATGTCGTCTTATGGATCTTCCTCGTGGGGGCTGTAAATGTGTTTAACGACCTCATTTCAGTGAGAAGCCACAAATACATGCGCGGTTTCGTTCAAATGATGAAACTCAGCGTCGCGGTCATTGTTGTCATACTGGCGGCCTCAACATTCATCGACAAATCCCCATTCCGCATACTCGCAGGCCTCGGAGCTTCCGCCGCTGTGCTAATGCTAATATTTAAGGACGCTATCCTCGGCTTTGTCGCGTCTGTCCAGCTTTCCGCTAACGACATGCTCCAATGCGGCGACTGGATTTCCATGCCAAAGTACGGCGCAGACGGCATTGTCACGGAAATTGGCCTTACTGTCGTTAAAGTTAAAAACTGGGACAACACCATCGCAAACCTCCCAACTTACGCGCTTGTAAGCGACTCCTACATAAACTGGAGAGGCATGTACGAAAGCAACGCAAGAAGAATCATGCGCCATGTCCTCATCGACGTAAACAGCGTCAAATTCTGCGACGACGCTTTCCTTAAAAAATTATCCTCCATTCCTGCCCTCTCGGAGTTCATTTCCAACATCATAAAAAACAACCAAGACCCAAACAACCCGTATTCGCGCCTTACCAATTCGGGCCTTTTCAGAAAATACCTCGAACTTTATATCGAAAACAATCCGCGCACCGTCACGTCTATGGTCCACTTCGTGCGGCAGCTCCAACCCACCGAAAACGGCTTGCCGCTCGAGCTATACTTCTTCACCACCACTGAATGGGTCGACTACGAAAAAATACAGTCCGACACTTTCGACTTTGTCATCGCATCGGCTCCACTATTCGACATCAGAATATTCCAAGTAGAAAGCGACGCCGCAAACGCCCCAGACGGCGTGTAATATCCCTCCGCTCGCAAATCCACATCACATTTTATTGGCCCACCAACACTCGAGAGTTTGAGCAATCGTAAACTCATGCCGTTCAAATCCGCTCCAATTCCGTCTGCAAATACCTGCCCGGCATGCGCCATTTTGCCCGCAGCAGACTGCGTAATGGGCAAATCCTCGCTAACACTTTTTTCTTGAGGTTGGCGCGCACAAAAAAATCAAACGCATTTCATATATGCCGCGCCAAAATCTTCTTAACTGTTTAGCTATATGCGGCAAATTTTGCGTTGCAACGCGCGCCCTATAAAAATAACTCTCTAACATAACAGGAGGAAATTTATGCTAAACAGGCGCAATTTTATAAAAAATGCAATTCTCGGCGGAACAGCTCTCGCCTCTATAAACGCTCTTGCCGACGACATTTCGGCATCTGTCCGCAAAGGAAAAAATAGAACCCAAAAATTTAATATGCACGGCTATGCCGCCCCGCGCATCGACGACCTAAGAATCGGCGTCATCGGCCTCGGCGGGCGCGGCTTCATGGGAATTTCAAGATTCCACCTCTTCGAGGGCGCGCGGACTGTCGCCATTTGCGACATCGTGCGCGAAAAGGTGGACAAAATAGAAAAATACCTCGCCGAAAAGAAGCTCCCCAAAGCAGCCTCTTATTGCGGAAACGACGAAGAATTTAAAAAACTTTGCGATAGGGACGACATCGACCTCGTATTTATCGCAACTCCATGGAAATGGCACGTCCCGATGGCGGAATATGCCATGAACGCGGGAAAACACGTCGCCGTTGAAGTGCCGGCAGCCAGAACACTCGAAGAGGCTTGGCGCCTCGTGGAAACGAGCGAACGCACAAAAAAGCACTGCTTTATGCTCGAAAACTGCGTCTACGACTTCTTCGAATCGGCCACCATAAACATGGCAATCGACGGAGTACTCGGGGATTTAATACACGCGGAAGGAGCATACATTCATAAAATAATACAGGCCCTTCCAAAAAAAGAAACTTGGCGTTGGGAGGAAAATAATAAAAGCGGAAACCTATACCCCACACACGGACTTGGCCCAGTGTCGCTTGCAATGGGCATCAACCGCGGCGACTCCTTCGACTACATGACATCTATGTCTAGCGACGACTTTACATGGTTTAAAAACGCAAAGCGCGCAAAAGAGGAAGTTCCGTCCATTCCGCTTTTCGACAAATACAGAGGCAATATAAACTCCTCCCTTATTCGCACAAAAAAAGGCAGAACTATCGTCCTTCAACACGATGTCTCGTCTCCGCGCCCATATGATAGAAGGCATATTTTAAGCGGAACAGACGGTTTCGTCCAAAAATATCCGTCGCAAACCATTTTCCTCGGCGGAAAAGAGCTCTCGAAAGAGGATTCGGGCAAAATTCTAAAAAAATATTCCCCCGAAACTATCATAAAAATAGGCGAATTCGCCAAAAAAATCGGCGGCCACGGAGGCATGGACACCATTATGGTTTACAGGCTAATACATTGCCTGAGAAACGGACTGCCGCTCGACATGGACGTTTACGACGCCGCTGCTTGGTCGGCCGTCACGCCGCTGAGCATATGGAGTGCCGCAAACCGCTCCGCACCAGCAGACTTCCCCGATTTTACCGCAGGCGCATGGCAGACTGCTAAACCACAAAAACTTTCTTAGCCACCATACGGCGCAAGTGCGTCAAGCAAAAACTCCGCGGCAGAATTGCCGCAAACATATTTGCTTATAAATACCGCATTCTTCCGCACAAAATGGAAATAAAAAATGCGCCGCCACACGACAGCGCCTATACGGCATTTTCTACCGTAAATTACAGGCTAACACCGTAAGAATCTCGCGCAAATTTGCGGAGATTCACGACGGATTTCTTCATCTCCATCTCTTCCAAAAACTTCATCAGCCCGTCGAAGTCCGGAACCCTATGCTCGGGGACTTCTACTTCAAAATCGGTTTTTAGCGTCACAAGCTCCAAATTCCTGCGCAACAACCCTTCGCCTTCTTTAACAACCGCCCTAAACTTGTCTGGCTTCAACCAATCGTACCGCCTTATTATCGTATCGAGATCCCCAAAGTCTTTCAGCCACTTGGCGGCCGTCTTCGGCCCTACGCCGTGCAAACCCGGTATATTGTCGGCAGTATCCCCAACTATCGCTAAATATGCCGGTATCTGGGCGGGCGACACTCCAAACTTGCCTTTAACCCCTATCGAATCGAGAGGCGTCCAATTCTTCTCGCGCCCGGACGGAGGCAATAGCTGCCTCACTCCAGGACCTACAAGCTGCGCAAAATCCTTGTCGGCACTGACTATCGTAGAGCTCCTATCAAGCCCCTTCAACTTGCATACGGTGCTCGCGAGCAAATCGTCAGCCTCCACGCCCTCCTCCGATACCGTATCAAAGCCAAATAACCCGCATAGGTCTTTTATGGCGGGGAGCTGCCGCCTAAAAT
>JABLTK010075184.1_pt1 | contig 30553 bp, 19 predicted proteins | sample 7160131 | NCBI WGS metagenome assembly JABLTK01 (sample SAMN14651221, study PRJNA627086) | human gut metagenome | isolation source: feces | host: Homo sapiens
AGTCAGCTTCTACAAGAATTTTTATACATGGCTTCGTCATAGCCTTCCTTAAATAGCTCGCTATTCGCGTCAGGTTATTCCTCGCTATGTATAAAAATTCAAGAGTAAAATCTGACAACGATTTAATCAGCGTCTCCCTGGGAAAATTCGGCTTGCGTTTCTGTCTCTCCCATAGTATAATCGAATCATATCGAAATGAACCTAAGTCAATTTTAAGGAGGATATCATGAAAAAATTTGCACTGGCACTCGCCGCTTTCACTATGCTTACTGCGACTTCTGCGATGGCGATGGATTCCGCGACACTCCTCGCCCATCCTGACCGTTATCGCGTCATTCATGCAGACGATGAAGAGATCTGCTACGCAGACATGGAGTCCCTCTCCGGCATGCAGACGATGGACTTCCCGGGCAGCATCGAAAATGTAGACTTCACCCTCTACGTGGAAAGCCTCAAAAAGAACCCCAGCGACTATGACTTCGCGGATGGAAATCTCACGACCCGCATTCGTGAATTCAAGATTAATCTCCATGCCGATAAGCGTGAAAGAGAATACTCCATGGATCACGCCCTCATCGCGATGTATGATGCGAAGGGCAATACTGTCAGCAAGTATGACCACCTCTCTGACGTAAGGAAAAATCGCAAGCTCGATGCAGAGGCCAAAGAGCTGTATGTGAACCTGTCTCATGTGAGAAAATAGGGACTAGTGACTGGTGACTAGGGATTAGTAGCTAGGGATTAGGTTGGCGATACGAGAAAATCGCTAATTTCAAACCTCCGCGGCGCTTAGATCCTTCGACTCAGTTCCCATATTTTCAGATCAGCCATTTTCTAACATACGACGTTTTTCTCCGCTCAGGATGACGAAATGCGCCGCACCACCCCCGTTGGACTCTTTGAAACAGTTGAACCCGCTCCCCCTCTTTCGCACGTAATCAAAGAGCGGCATGCCCCATGGGCTAAGTTTGAAAGCAAGGATGAATAGCTAATGACTGGGGACTAGTGACTGGGAACTTACATACCACTTTAGGGCATCGCCCCATATATATTTGCGGCGAAGCCGCCACCTTCATTCCTCATTCCTCATTCCTCATACGAGCAAAGCTTTCATCCACAATCAAGGGACAGCATGTCCCCGAGGCTAATCCTGAACCCTGAACCCCCAAAATAAAAAGACCTGACTCATGCCAGGTCTTTTTATTTGCCTTATTCATAATGCAGTGCATCGATCGGATTCAGCTTCGCCGCCTTCTGTGCCGGATAGAGGCCGAAAATAAGGCCGATCAGGACCGAGAAGACGAAGGAGCCGACGATGGGCCCCGCTGCGATGACGGTCGGGATCTGTGACAGCTGCGGTGTCACGAGTGCGATGCCGACGCCAAGAGCGACCCCCAGGAAGCCGCCGGCAAGACTGACGGTGATGGACTCGATCAGAAACTGGACAATGATCATCTGGTATGTCGCGCCCAGTGCTTTGCGGATGCCGATCTCCTTCGTACGCTCCGTGACGGAGACGAGCATGATATTCATGATGCCGATACCGCCGACAAGGAGGGAGATCGCTGCCACACTGCCAAGGAAGATGGTCAGTGTCTGTGTGGTCGACTCCATGGTCTTGATGAGATCCTGCGAATTTTGAATGGAGAAATCATCATCCGTCCCGGAGACGCGGTGGCGTGTGCGGAGCAGGTTCGTCACATCGGACTCGATCTGTGAAAGATCGCTGCTGTTATCCGCGGAGATGACGATGTTATTCACATAGGTGATGTGCAGCATACGTTCCTGCACGGTGCTGAAGGGACAGAGGACGCGGTCATCCTGATCCATGAAGGAGTAACCCTTTTCCTCCAAAAGCCCGATCACGGTGAATGGATTCCCATGGATACGGACCTTCTTCCCGATGGGATCCTCTTCTCCGAAGAGCCCTGTCGCGACCGTTTTCCCGATGACAGCGACACGGGCACGGGCATTGTACTCCTTCTGCGTCCAGAAACGGCCTTCCTGCACCTTGAGGTCAGAAAGATCCGCATAGTCCTGCGTGCAGCCGTAGACACGGGTATTCCAGTTCTTATTCCCATTGACAAGAAGGTAGCTCCCCTGCACGAGCGGAGCAGAATAGGTGATATTCGGCAGATTGCGTATCGCCAGATAGTCCTTGTAGGTCAAGGTCTGCATAGAGCCGGCCGCCTGCTTCACCCCCGGCTTTCTGCCGGTCCCCGGCGTGACTGTGATGGTATTCGATCCCAGACGGGAAATATCGCTCTTGATCGAGTCCTGCACGCCATAGCCGATGGACATGAGCGCGATGACGGCCGCTACCCCGATGATGATGCCCAGCATGGTGAGCAGCGAGCGCATTTTATTGCTGACGATCGAGCTCCATGCCATGAGGACACTTTCGAAATAAATATTCGTCATGATAAAGGCCCTCGTATATCTTTACTAATGTGTCCATCAGAAAGGATCACGTGGCGGGTCGCGTAAGCCGCGACATCATTCTCATGCGTGACGAGGATAATGGTCTTCCCCTCTTGATACAGAGAGGAAAAGATCTCCATGACCTCCTTTGTCGACCGGCTGTCCAGATTCCCTGTCGGCTCATCCGCCATGATGATGGCAGGGTCATTGATGAGCGCACGGGCGATGGCGACGCGCTGACGCTGCCCGCCCGACATTTCCGCCGGCATATGATACGCACGTTCACCCAGCCCCACGGAGTCCAGCATGCGAAGAGCGCGCTCTCTTCTCTCCTTCTTGAAGACATTCCCATAAATCATGGGAAGGATCACATTATCCAGCGCCGAGAGCTTCGGCAGCAGATTGAAGCTCTGGAAGACGAAACCGATCTTGCGATTTCTGGTATAGGCCAGCGCACTGTCCCCGAGCCTCGCGACCTCTTCCCCATCGAGCTTGTAAGAGCCGCGGGTCGGACGATCGAGACAGCCCAGGATGTTCATCAGCGTCGATTTCCCGGCGCCCGAGGGCCCCATGATAGAGACAAACTCCCCCTTGGAGATCGTAAGATCGATCTTCGTCAGGACAGGCACCTCCTGCTTCCCGATATAGTAGCTCTTGCCGATATCCGTCAAGCGGATGACTGCATCCGATTTCTCTTTCTTCTCCATCACACCGGACCTCCCGGGCCGTGGCGATTGTTCTTATTCGTCGGAGTCGAAGTCTTCTCCTGCGAGACAGTCCCGCTGACCACGATCTCCTGCCCTTCGGAAAGACCGCTCGTCACCTCGATCTCCTTCTCGGTGGAGATCCCCGTCGTCACATAGGTCTTCTTCACATCCGCCCCCTCTTTGACGTAGACATAGGAGCCTTCCGAGTCGCTGCGGATCGCTGTCACAGGCACCGTCAGCGCATCCACGCTCTCGCGGCCCTTGATGACCGCTCTCGCCGTCATGGACGGATAGAGCCCTTCCAGCTCGTCCTTATTGATATCTACATAGACGGTATAGTACACGACCGAACTCGAGGAACTGCCGGTGCTGCCGCTCGCCGAGTACTGCTTCTTGGAAATATCCGACACCACGCCGTGGAACGTGCGGTTCGGGTACGCATCGACCGTAAATTCCACCTTCTGGCCCACGGCCACCTCACCGATATCTGTCTCATCGACCAGAAGCTCGATGCGCATGGAAGAAAGATCGGCGACCGTCACGATGACCATCTGGCTAGACAGCCCCTGAGACACCGTCTCCCCTTCCTTCATCGGCTCTCCGATGACCACGCCATCCATCGGCGAAGTGATGACCGTATCATTCACATCCGCCTGCGCCTTGTCATACGCCGCCTGTGCATTCAGATAGTCCATGCGCGCATTATCCATCTCCTGATACGGGATCGCGCCTTTCTCATAAAGGCCTGCCAGACGTTCATAGTAGGACTCCTTATTGGCGAGCGTATTCTGCGTCTGCTTCATCATGGACGTCAGCGCCTTCGACTCGATCATCGCTAGCGTCTCGCCCTTCGTGACCTTCTCATTCTGCTTCACATACACCTTTTCCAAAGTGCCGGACGCCGTCGCCGAGAGATCGACACTGTTCACCGGCTCGATCGTCCCCGTCGCATCGATGGTAAGCCCGATAGTGCCGCGCGATACCGCCCCCACCGTGTAATTTTCCTTCTGCGGAGCATGGCTCTTCTGATACCAGAAATAACCGCCGCCCGCTGCCACTGCGATGACAATGAGGAGAATGATCATCCATTTCTTCTTCATATATTTCCTCCTTATGGGTTCATGAATGTAGAGGAAACTCTACATTTCGTAAAAACATTCTCTCCTAATAATGTCATTATATCACAGGAAAGAAAAAGTACGTAGAAATAGATGAGAATCGGTTTGCATGAATCTCCGCTTCTCCCATGTCATACCCCTTCCCCCTATCGTCATTTCGAGCGAACGCGAGAAATCTTTTTCGTTCGCGGTCAAGCAAACGTGGGAGGACAGCGGGAAGCGGGAAACACAGTGCTCCTTAAGACTTGCAATCACGGTGTTTCCCGCAAACTGATTCATGCAGGAAACAGAAAACGGCAAACGAAAAAGATCCCTCGGCTCCGCTCGGGATGACGATACGAGAGTGCGCTTTCCTCACGTTTCTTTTCATCCCGCTGCGGAAGCCAACCTTCGCCCCTTCGAACCGCCTCCTTCCAACGGAAGGAGGGAACGATGCGAGAGTCCCCCTTTCCTCAAAGAGGGTACAAAAAAACGCAGCCCATGCGGGCTGCGCTCTTTGATTTCAAAAACTACACATTGAAGCGGAAGTAAGCGATATCCCCATCCTGGATGATATAGTCCTTCCCTTCGACACGGAGGAGACCTTTTTCACGGACCGTCGTATACGAGCCGCATTCCATCAGGTCTTTGTAGGAGACAATCTCCGCACGGATGAAGCCTCTCTCGATATCGCTGTGGATCTTGCCAGCGGCCTTCGGTGCTTTCGTCCCTTCACGGACCGTCCAAGAACGACATTCATCCGGTCCGACGGTGAAGAAATTGATAAGTCCCAGCATAGAGTACGCACTGCGGATCAGGCGATTCAGGCCAGGCTCCTCTTCGCCCAGATCGGCCAAGAAAGCCTTCGCCTCTTCGGCATCCAGCTCGGAGACCTCCTGCTCGATCTCCGCAGAGATCGGCACCCACTTGGCGCCTTCCTTTTCTGCCTGCGCCGCTGCCTTTTGGACGAAAGGATTCGCTTCCGGATCCGCGATGTCATCTTCCGCGACATTCAGCACATAAAGGACAGGCTTCAGCGTGATGAGATTCAGCTCCTTCAAGACCTCCAGATCATCTTCCGAGAGATCAAGGGCTCTTGCCGGCGTCCCTTCCTGCAACGCATCGAATACCTTCTCAAGCACCGGCAGATCGAGCTTCGCCTGCTTGATCCCTGCCTGCGCGAGCTTCGCCGTCTTGACCTTCTTCTTATCAACACTCTCCAGATCTGCCAGACACAGCTCCGTATTGATGATATCCATATCACGGACAGGATCAATAGAGCCTTCTACGTGCGTGATATTTCCATCCTCGAAGCAGCGGACGACATGCGCGATGGCATCCGTCTCACGGATATGCGAGAGGAACTGATTTCCCAGACCCTCGCCCTTGGAGGCGCCCGCTACGAGGCCGGCGATATCGACGAAACGAGTGAACGCCGGCGTCGTCTTCTTCGGCTGGAACATCTCCGCCAGATCATAGATGCGATGATCCGGGACCTCTACGACGCCCACATTCGGCTCGATGGTGCAGAAAGGAAAATTCGCCGCTTCTGCTCCGGCTTTTGTGATGGCATTGAACAGCGTGCTCTTCCCTACATTCGGAAGGCCGACAATGCCGATCTGCAGATTCGTACTCATGGATACTCCTTGTAAATATAGGTTCAGGGTTCAGAAGTGACCGATGACTGAACGCGAAAGCGCCACACCTCATTCCCAATTCGGGAAAAGCGATCTTCTCATTTCTCAATGCATGAGCCGATCGCTCTCTTCCCTCCCCCTTCAATTTATCTGGCAGCCAGTGCCTTCTTCATGCGTTCTACCGCTTCCTTCGTCAGCTCCGGCGTATTGAAAGACGTCAGACGGACATAGCCTTCCCCGCACGGACCGAAGCCGGAGCCCGGCGTGCAGATGATTTCCGCCTCATTCAGCAGGAAATCGAAGAAATCCCAGCTCGTCATGCCTTCCGGCACCGTCAGCCATACATATGGGCTGTTCACGCCGCCGCAGGCAGGAAGACCCGCTTCCTTCGCACCGGCCAAGATGACCGCAGCATTCTTTCTATAGATATCCAGCGTTTCCTGGATCTGCTTCTGGCCTTCTTCGGTGTAGATCGCTTCAGCGCCGCGCTGCACGATATAAGAGCAGCCATTGAACTTCGTGCACTGACGGCGATCCCACAGCTGGTTTGCCGAGATCTTCTCACCCTTCTTCGTTTCCAGCATCAGCTCCTTCGGAACGACGCAGTACCCGCAGCGGACGCCGGTGAAGCCAGCCGTCTTCGAGTACGAACGGAACTCGATAGCGACTTCCTTCGCCCCTTCGATCTCATAAATGCTGTGCGGCACATCATCTTCCGTGATGAATGCTTCATACGCAGCATCGAAGAAAATGACAGAGCCCGTCTGCTGTGCATAGCGTACCCATACCGTCAGATCCTTCTTCGTCAGCGCAGAGCCGGTCGGATTATTCGGCGAGCACAGATAAATGATCATCGGATCATGAGACGGCAGATTTGCCTTGAAGCCGCATTCTTCATAGCACGGCAGATATTCGAAGCGTTCATACGCCCCGCGGACATATTTGCCGCTTCTTCCGGCCATGACATTGCTGTCCACATAGACCGGATACACCGGGTCAGTGATCGCGACGATATCGGATTCTGCAAAGATCTCCTGCATATTGCCGACATCACACTTTGCACCGTCGCTGACAAAGATCTCGTCTGGAGAAATATTGCATCCGCGATCCTGGAAATCATGCTTCGCGATCGCTTCACGCAGGAAGAGATAGCCCTGCTCCGGACCATAGCCGCGGAACGTCTCCACATGTCCCATTTCCTCGACAGCCTTCTTCATCGCTTCGATCACGACCGGAGCCAGCGGCTGCGTCACATCACCGATACCAAGGGAAATGATATTCGCATCCGGATGCGCGGCTTTGTACGCCTCCTGCTTCTTGCGGACTTCCGCGAAGAGGTATGCACCCTGAAGATTCAGATAATTTTCATTGCAATGAGCCATAAGTTTCGCCTCTCTATTCTTTATTATTCATGTCAGTATGACTGTTATATTTTACCATACAGGGCAAGGAAAGGGAAATGAAAATGACTGCCGCTCCCGAAGGGCCGCGAAAAGAGACTAAGTGATGCCGGCGAAATAAATCCCCTCTATGCCCAAGGCATAGAGGGGTCTTAGCCTATACTCTTTCTTTGCAGATCTGCACCAACGCCCGCGCGATCGCTTCCGCTTCCTCCGTCGTGTTGTACCTTCCTAAAGATATACGGATCGTGCCCAAAGCATAGGCCTCATCCAACCCGATCGACTTCAGCACATAAGAGACCTCCGTCTTTTCACTATTGCACGCAGAGCCTGTCGACACTTCAATCCCTTTCAGATCCAAGCGGTGGAGCAGCATCTCCCCTTCCATGCCTTTGAAGGAAAGACTCATATTCCCTGGGACTTGCGGCGCTGTACCATTTCTCAGGTAGTCGATTCCCGATGCATCCAACGTGCGCAAAATGATCTGCTCTAAAGAAATCAGGTGCTGATGATTGGCAGTCATATGACGAACATTTTCCTCCAATGCCGCCGCCATCCCGACAATCGCCGCTACATTCTCCGTACCAGCCCGCAAGCCACGTTCCTGCGCTCCACCATCCATGTAAGGACGGATGCGCGTTCCTTTTCGAAGGTAGAGAAATCCGATGCCTTTGGGCCCATTGAATTTATGGGAAGAGGCTGACATCATGTCGACGCCAAGCTCCCGAACGTCAATGGGAATATGCCCCATCGACTGCACCGCATCTGTATGGAAGAGGGCGCCATGGGCATGCGCTATTTCGCACAGCTCTTTGATGGGCTGGATGGTTCCGAGCTCATTATTTGACATCATAATGGAGACCAGCTTCGTTTTCTTGGTAAGTGCCCTTGCCAGCGCATCTACAGTCACATGTCCGCTGTGATCTGGTGAAACATAGGACACCGGGAACCCCAGTCTTTCGATCGTCTCACAGGAATGCAAAATTGCATGATGTTCAAAAGATGATATCACCGTCTGCCGGTAGTCATCTTTTTCTAAAAGTCCTTTGATGGCCCAGTTATCACTTTCCGATCCACCAGAAGTAAAAAATATTTCTTCCGGTGCAGCATGAATACACCCTGCAATGATTTCCCGGGCCTCTTGCAAAAGAGCCCGCGGATTTCTGGAAAATGAGTATAACTGTGAAGCATTACCGAATTCTTCCAGCATCAGCGGCTTCATCTTTTCAAAAGCCGTGGGACTTAAAGGAGACGTCGCAGCATTATCTGCATATATCATAAGAAACACCTTCTCACTCGAAAAGCCTGCAGCCTTCAGCTTTGAATTCTTCGATCTTATCTAAAATATCCTGCGGCTCTACTTCCAAGTAGTCTGCCAGACAGTCCAGACAGTAGAATGCCTCCACATCGGAGCCAAGCAGTTTCTTGTTAATACCTACCTCATTTTTGGAAAGCGGTTTCTTCCCGCATGCGATACATATCTCTTCTTTCCCTTTTCGCAAGACTACATCTCCTTCACTTTGAAATTTGGAATCATCTTGCCTTGATACTGCGAATCAGCAAACCCCATCTGCATACGCATGATGGCACGCATTTCCATTGCAGGGCGCAAACAATACATACGAAAATCCTTTGATGAGATCGCACTTGCTTCCGTCACATGAGGGAAAAGGAGCTTCAAGTATGCTGTCGCCATACGCTTCACTGCTTCTGTATCACGTGTATCTGCCCCCTTCGGGAGCTCGACCAACTCATCTACCACCGCACGATAGGACGATTCATCGCGGAGCTGATGCATGATCATGGCAAAATACTCCGAATTCAGCGCCCACCCACAGACTTTCATATCATCCGTCATGCGCGGCAAATCCCAGCCTTTGATGAAACCATGGATACGATCCAGAAACTGCGGCTGCTGGAATGGCTTCGGAAGCTCCTTGAACATATTGGTATATTCATTCATCGCCTGCGAAGCAATATTCCCAAGGAAAATGATTCCTGCGTCCACATTCACTTCATGATTATCCGGTGCACGATACTTCCCATTTTCCATGATTGCCTGCAACGCCGACTGAATTTCTGTATCCTGCATGTACTCTGCCTCGCGGATCTCATCCAGTGCCACGAAGTCGCGCAGAGCCACGATCCCATCTTTCTTCTTCCCCAGATCATAGATGAGCTTGGCTCTCGTCACCTTGCCAGATACCAACCAGCCATAACGGCTGACCTGCCCGAAGAGATAAGATTTCCCTGTACCCGCCGGAGCAAGCTCAAGGAGATTCACTCTTTTTTCCACAAAAGGAAGAAGTCGCTGGAGCACACAGAGCTTTTGCGTGAAATCTTTATACCCTGCCGCATTATAATCCACCGCCCCCAAGATGATATCCACCCATTCTTCCAGCGTGAAATCTTCTCTGGCACTGCAGAATTCGTCCAAATCAACGCCGTAGGGACAGAAATCCTGATACCCTTCCAGCGTAATCTTGCCTTTTTCCTTTCCCTCCGGCGGCTGATAACCCAGCTTCACGATGCCCCAGCTTTCTTCGCTTTTCAGCAGATCCTTGCTGCACTTTGACCACACCTCATCCGGAATGCGCGTGTCCTTGTGCTGTAAGCCAAAGTCTGGAAGCTCGAAGGATATCTCGCTTGTCTTGATGTCAATGTAGACGGAAACTTTGGTGAGACAAGTCACCAAGTCCCCCTGATGGACGATCTCATTCAACATGTGCGGCCAGTCCGTTTTTTTCGGTATAAAGCGATGAATGAAATCCGTCACCTCTCCCACATCGACCTCGCCATCATCGTCCTGAAAGCGCCCGATCACCCAGTCCCGCATAAAAGAGGGCAATTTGAAGGCAGAGATAAAATTATTCTTCTTCAAGTCTTTATAAACCGCCATCGCATCGAAAGCATCGCGGAGCTTATTCACAAATTCTTCCGGCTGCGTGCACTCTATCATTACGATTCACCCCTATTCCCTTAGAAAATATCGCCCAGATTGTCTTTGGCGACCTCCTTCTTGACGTGGAAGGCTACCTGCTCTTTCAGTAAGGTATCTCCATCATAAATATCCGCCATATAATCATGCGTTCTCTTCATATCCGGAAGAGGAATGATGGCACGTCTTCGATGCGTATCCAGTTTTCCTCGATAGATTTTTCCGTTCACGATGATATAGGGATCCGCCATGTCAAAATTCGTGACCAAGAGGAGCTCGCCCACTTCTTTCTTTCTGAGCTGCACCAGTGCTGGCTGGAATTCCACCATCGGATCCTTTGGCTTCAAGGAAATCTGCAGCAGCGGCACGAGCGTCTCTTCCAATGTCGCTCCGCCATGCACTTCCACATCCGCCTTGCGGCTGCCTTTGAAGCGCATGTAATTGGCAAGGACGGCATACCCATTTTCATAAGCAGCAAACGGGATCCCAGGATCTTCTTCCACCTGGCAGCAACGTCCGCTATGCTCCCCTTTGGACTCTCCTACAATGAACTCCGCTCCATACTCTTCGTCATTCAAGACAGCCAAACGGGTCGCACCATGGTCAGAAATGATAATGGCACTCTTCATTTCCTTCGTCAAAAGTCCATCGCGGATGGTTTGCAGCACACCATCGATCGCTTTCAGCTCTGCCACAAGATGCAGCGGGATCTTTTGCTTCTCATAGTTATAGGTCTGGCTCTCATGCTTCAGCGCATCCAGATCTTTGATGTTTGTTACAGCAGGATTCATGAACTCTGTATTCTGTGATGTAATGGACGGGAGCTCCCCATGCACCACCTGAATAGAGAGCAAGAGACCATACGTCTTACACTTTTCAGAGATATAGGAGAGATACTCCACGCCAAGCGCATCGACGAAGTACATCATCGTATTCTCTTTTTTCATCTGACTCAAAGCCAGACTGCGAATAGGAAACTGGTTGTAGACACGATGCTCCGCCAGTGTATTCACCTGAGCTTTGAAATCCGGAGTCAGATGATTCATCAACTTCTGCCACTTGTAGTCGTCAAAATATTTCGTTAGTAAAGGCACCAGACGTTCCGGCACTTTCTGATGCATGGTAAAAGTGAACGATTTCATATAGGCGAAAAGATCCGGGAAATGCGTCTTAAGCACGCCCATGACTTCTTCTTTCGTATAGTCATAGTCAGCAAGGCACTGGAACAGCATTTTTCCCTCCCAGGCCGTTCCGGCAAAGAGATACCAGATGGCGTCTCTCCCTTTTTGTGCAATGGCATCCTGATATTCGCTCACCCAAGTCGCCGGAATGGCTTGCCCTTCCAGCAATCGTTTCCGCCCCTCGCAATACTTTTCAAATCCTCTCATTTGAGAGGAAAGTGAAGAAAGCGATAGGAAAATATGCTCCCAAAGATCCTGCCAATGCTGGCTCTTTCCCAGCGCATACGACAAGTAGGCATCTTCTGATGCTCCTTCTACTTTGAGAATAAGCCAGTACAGCCATGTCTCCCTCTCATCCGATTGCCCGTATTCCTGCTTCAGGATCGTAGAAAAATGCGTCTCAAGCCCGAAGCACCTTTTTGCCAAAGCACTCCATGATAGAGATTCTTCCCAGTACTTGGCAAACCACGCCCATTCCTCCTTCGTGCCCCAGCACTCTTTGAGCGCGCCTTTCAGTACCGGATAGGCTTTCACCAGCTCTTCAAATATACCTTTCGAGCTGCGGATGGAATACATAGACTCACTAAAGATTTCTCTGGGAAAACCGATTCGCGCCACGAAGGACGTCTCCCCCGTCGCAGAATCATATTGCTCCAGCTTTTCAAGCAGTGCCTGGATATTCGGCAGCACCGACTGACCGAAAGAGTTTTCCTCCGGTGATGCGAGATAAATCGATGGAAGCGGCGTGGGATCCCCCTCAAGCAAGAGCACCCGATATGATAAATGCTGGTCCTGCTGCATTCTAGACAGACGGATCTCCTTCATATGCGAGAGCAAGACAATGACATGCCCCGCCACAGAAAGCTCCTGCAGCCTCGCCATCAGTTCTTCCGCCCTCTTCTTACCGAGCAGCATGGCATAGGACGAAAGACCAATCACAACAAAACAGTCTTTCTTTTTTACATCACGAAAAAGGGCATCGATTTGAGGTAAACCCTTCCCGCAATAGTCATGCACAAAAACGCAGGTTTTATTCCCATCGATCCGCATACGCTTGACGAGGCATTGAAAATCATGGTCATTCTCTGCATTCACCAACAAAGGATGCCCCGTGATTTCCTTTTGACAATAGGCTTCTATCCGGTCGAAGCATTGATCCATAGTATTGCATTCCATGAGAGCCACCTCATCTCTGGCCTTTCAGAATCTCCCGGCCAAAATCAGGGTCCATCAGTTTGTCTCGCAGATATTCACGCAGCTGATCAGCAGACATATGCTCGAAAATCTGCTCTGCTTCCGCTTTCCCATGCAGTTCATATTCTTTCTTGAACATCATCTTCAAGCGGCCTCTGATGTTTGGATTGTTCCACCAGCCATACACATTACAATCATATTCAAAAAGTTTTTTCCTGATGTCCGCCAAATCGTGCAGCAGCACGCTTTCCGGCCCGACAATACACTTCATGAAGCAAGCATCTACATAGTCTGTATCATCTACCCGACGGAAGAAGCCAGCATGATTCAAAGACGCCAGATATTCAGCGGCTTTCTTGACCATATCCACGGAAGCATTCGGATTCCCGATGATCGGCAGGAATCGCTGTGCTGCTTCTTGCTCCTCTTTCTTGAAAAGGCAAAGAATTGGCGTTTTATTCCGCGAAGACCAGTCTTTAGGGTTCTCCGTATCCGTTATACTGCGCCATTCTTCCTGCAGTTCCTTTTTCTCTCTATCCTGCTGATATCGGCCGACACGTTCCTGCACCAGATTGTAGTAGCGGGTCGAGTCCGCGCCAAGCTGTCCGGCAGGCAATTCCAGATACAGTTTCTTCTTGCTGTCTTCATCCATACCTTCCGTAAAGCTGGAGACAGCATCCATGAAATAGCGCTGCTGCAAATTGTAGAAATCGATAAAGTCATTGCCCTCCTGACAAAGCAGCTGATAGAATGCCGCTTTATCCTGAATGGTGCGTGTCTCAAGGAGCTGTTTCAGTGCTTTCAAGAAATCACCGAGCGATCCCACCATCGGCCGTACGATCTCATACGGCAGCTTGATCTGCTGGGCTTTGGTCACCCAGCCCGCCACAGCCTCACCATACGAGTGATACAGACCGATGCATCGGCTGCTTTCTGCGACGATCTGGTATTCCAGGATCACATTCGAGATGACTTTATCTGCCGTCTCTTTCCGCCATACCCAATTTGCTTCACCCGCATCGAATCCAGACTTGATACGCATGAGGTACTTGCCGCCGTCTGCGATCTCCTGTGCCAATCTTGGCAGAAGTCCATCCTGATACGATGCCACATAGGCGAACATCCCCTGCCGCGTCTTATCAGACTGGCAAAGAAGCTGCAAGTCATCCGCCACCGATGGGTGATCGAGAGCTGCCTTTCCGATGGCTTCCGCCGCTTTGCTGGCTTCTTCCTGCGAGCCATTGGCGATCGTGCTGTATCCATCCAGTATATCTGAAAGCAGCTCTTTCTCCGAAAGGAGCACTTCTTGGGAAAGGAGCGACTTCACAGTCCACAGCGGAAATTCGAACTGCTTCATCCTGATGCGGATGGACGTCGCAGCGTCTTCTACACTATTGCATCTGTCTTCCGAGATATGGAAGGAAGCCGCCGTCACCTGAAGGAACTTTTTCACTTCCGGCGTCATTGTGACGATGTACTGTTCTTTCTTCTTGCGATCATTTCCTGCGGTCATCGCCTCGGCGATCATCGTCTTCATCGTATCCGGCGACATTGGTTTTGTCAGGGATCCATTGCTCCAGAAATATTCAATATTCGCGTATTCCTTCAGCACGAAGCCCATCACCAGCGCAGCCGCACTGCATGGCATGAAACCGAAAGGAGGCTGCTCCAATACATTCCAGATATCCGAAACAGAGACGCGGCCTGCTTTGCTGGCAAACCCTTTCTCGATCAGATCCTCCACCTTTTTCTTGATCTGAACGATCGGAAGGCTGGTGAGCTCCGGTTTCTTCCAATAGTCCGGCACCTCCCATGCCCCTTTCAATGCCACTTCGAAGCTCTTTTTATTGCTACTCTTATATGCCCCTGATAGCTTTTCATGGATCCCGCAAAGTGCACCTTGCGCCAGTGCATACTGGCTGTACATCGTATCCGTCAGATCATACTGCTCGACACCGTAGAAATACACTTCATGATCCAGCTCGGTGAGGAAATGCTGCAAGGCTTCCAGATTCGCCATACGTTCACCATTCGGAGCAGCCTTCGTGTACACCATGAAAGCGCCCTGCATGATCTTATTGCTCCAATCGGACAAAACAGCCATCGCCTGTTTTTCATAGTGCTCCGCCTGCGCCTTATTTTTCTGTGCATTGTAGAAACTGAATGCCAAATTATCGATGTACTGCTTCTTGAGATCGGTTCCCATCGGCGTCAGTGCCTCGATGATCACCCAGCTGTCATCCATGATTTTTGTCCGTTCCCGGATCTTCTGCTCGATTTTGAGCATTTCAATGGAGTCCATCGCAAAGGTTGCCATGGTCTTGAAGCGATTGGACGCACGAAGATTCTGCAGACGCGTAGCGATACGGCCAAATGACTCATCGCCCGTTCCGTTGTCATTCAAAAGGAAACGTCCTCGAATCGCGACAGGGATCGCAATGGTTTCCAGCAATTTTCCATTGGTGATGAGGGCCGATGTCTTCGCCTCTTTTTCTGCTTTCTCACGATATTTCTCCATACTTGTACCGCTGCCTGCATTGGCTACGCAGTATTCCAGCTTGCCGCTGCCAGTCGGTTTTTGGAAAATGAGTCCCTTCTCCACCAACCCCTTCGCGATATTTACAGCCTGCCCAGGAGCCCATTCCGTCCCTGAGAATGCCATATCCAGGTTTTCATCATTGGGCACCAGCAGAGGATTGTCCACTATGTGAAGAGAAATCGCCTGGAAGAGAAGAATGGTCTTCACGACCTTCTTTTCATTGTCTACCAGCTTATCCAGCTGCATCGTATTGTATGTATCGAGAATGCCTCGTACATCATCATTGAGCCCCGCCTTCTGCTGCCCACAGAAGAAATCCCACAGAAGATCGATGGTCAGAAGGTTCGGCTCCGTGGTGGAACCAAAGTTGTGAATAAACCATTTGAACCCCTTCGCATCCGTCATATCATTGCTGATGATGAAGTCAAACATACTGCGCTGGTTCGAATTGAAAAGCGTCGCGATATGTTTCAGTAAAAGAGCCGCATAGGGATGCATCGGCGTGATTGCCTGCAATTCTTCATCCGTCAGATTCATTTTCTGCCCGGCGCGGTTGCTGCGCTGCGAGCTTTCGATGATATGATGCCGCACCGCGCCGAGTTCCAGATTCAGATCTGCTTTATCTGAAGCCCATTCCGCTTTCAGGGCGGAATCGGATGTCACACGCATGGCCTGCGCCATCAGCTTGAATGCCATGTTTTCCGGCAGTTCGATCTTCACAGGCGATTCGAAACGATCCAGAATCTTTTTCGCCACATTGGCATCGGCGAACAAGTTCCTACTTTGATGCGCCACGACCATGAAATAGAACGGCTGCGACTCACTGATTTCCGCCAGCGTCTGGAAATCTGTCAAACCCACCGGGTGGCTAATAAAGTATTCTGAAAATTCATCCCAAATAAAGAGGATGGAAGACAAATGATTCGCAGCGATAATGTCTTTGATCCATGCAGACATCTGATTCGCATTCGTCAAAAGTCCCGCAAATCCATTATCCTTCAGGACCTGCAGCACCTTCGCCATCAGGTCTTCCGTCTCTTCAGCATCTCCATTTTTCAGTTTTTCGATGACTTCATCCGCACTCATCTGGCTGAAATCGATGATGTACTTGATATCATGAATTTTCGCATCAAAGAACGCTTTATTGGCTGCATCTTCTGCCCATTTCAAAAAGGCATCTTTCATAGAGAGTGCGCCATGATTGGTGAGTCCTTTTTCCTTTAGCGCTGCCATGATGCTCTGCTGCACCGCCATGACGAGATCCATCTCCGTGTGAATGCTCGCTGAGCCGATGCGATGCACTGTCAAGATGGTCCCGCTGTTTTTGAGAGAAATAAACTTATCCCGGAGATCGGAAGACAGACCGAAATCATCGAAATAGTCTCTCACTTCCTGGTCAGAAGCTTCCAGAATGGACTTGACGGTGAGGGCGGCATGTGATTTCCCTGTACCATAGGCCCCTTCCACCCAGATCGAGCGATGCGCTCCGCCAGAAAGGACGCGGCGCGTGGTCTCCAAGAGCTTCACAAAGGTCGCATGGGGATAGAATTTCTTCCAGCTGACTTTCCCTTCTTTGATCAGCTCTGCCGTGACAGCGGCATAGTATGTCGGATCGATATTGAAATATTTCTCATACGTGTCTGTCATGATGGATTCCCCTTAGAAAAGCTGTAATACGTCATCTGCAGTTTTCTCACTGCGAAGCGTGATGTTGTCAAGATCGAGCGTGAAGGAAGCGGAAATAAAGTCGGGATAATTGCTGGAGAGACCATTCAGAATACGCTTCATCTCATCCTCACCCAGCCCGAAGATACGCGTCGGAGAGACGCCGTCTCTCTCGATGGAGTCATCGAGGAGCGTAGAGAGAGAGAATTGGTAGTACCCGCCGCAGGCTTCTGCAAATTTGTAGAGAGAATAGAGGATAGTAAGGCTGTCTGGGTCAAGCCATGCATTTCTTGTGAGTGAGACGACCCTATTTTTTTCACGGGTTGCATGACCTAAGCCAATATCACCTAACGGCAATTCAGACATCCTTGTAAGTGAGGAGAAAATGTCATTAACCCAGTTTTCTTTTGCACCACTTTCTATCATCATTTGTCCAAGATAGGCTTTGCTGTATTCTTCATTGAAGCCAGTATGTGTGACATACCAATGAAGCTGCGGTGCATAGCAAAGGTTAATGTAAATAATGCCCCATGAAGCTTCCGAATCCAATCCCATCCGATCGATCAACTCAGCCGTTTTGGAGAATCCAGTTTCATCCAAAAGCGAAGCGTCACGCAGGAAACGTCTGAAAAAGCTGTACATTTGAGACCCCAGAGAATGATTCTCCGAAAAGGTATTTTTGTACTTGAAATACTGTTCCATCCAATCCATCTTCGGTGCATGATGAGAATAGCTGTTTAAGCTCATTGTTTTTCCGCCCATAACAATTCCTCCTTTGGGCTGTTCTAGCGACTTATAAATCAGGCAGCCCTTATCTACTTTATGGCACTGCGAGCAGTGTCTACAGTTCTCACTAACCTTTACTTGCCCATTCTCAAAACTCAAACAGCCATAAGGACAATCCGCTTGACACTCCTGACATCCCACGCAGCTGGCTGCTTTCCTGAATACATTCTTCAGGTATTTCACAAAGTCGCCGCCTTCTTTGGCAACGCTTTTTTTCACTTTGACCAGAATTCGCTGATCCGCTTCTTCCACCTCAAAAGTAAGCATTTTCCCATGATGCTGAATCACATAAGGTGAATGGTTGCTAGATAAAACGCCGATCGTATTGATCCATACTTTCCAATCCGTTCGTGGATGGTTTACTTCTATGAGAGTATCCCCCTCTTTTGTCACACTTTCCGAGTAGCCGACTTTGAGTGTCAAATCTCGCCCGTTTTTTCGCGCTTTCCAGCCGCCATTTCGTATAAACTCTTCCATGGCATCTTTACTCGTAAAAGCGTTCTTATATACCTCTCTTATGATATTCACAAATGGTTCAGCCTGCTCCGGGTAGCAATGGTGATTCATGAACTCGCTTCGTTCTGATGATCTAGGGCAAATCAAGCATCCTGCCCGTCGATTTCCCAATTTATACGCGGGATTCAGTACCAGATGTTCTTTCAATATATGTAAAAAAACTTCGGCAGAACTCCAGTGCAAAATCGTATTACAGCTATATTGCCCTTTATGTTTACCACCCAAAGTGATGTACTCATACTTGCTTCTTGCCAAGCTTTCATCCCCGCGAACACCGACAAATGCCATTCCCTTGAAATCCCGTTTCTTTAAGAGTTTTCTCAGCAGTATGATCTGAGGCGCTGTTTTGTGGACACTGCAACACCACCTTGTGACCGAGGCTGGCGGTCCAAACATACGCCATGAATCCAAAGGATTCAACCATGAACGAGCTTCTAAAAATTCGATGTGGCTATCCCTGCACCATGCTTTCACACGCGCCACAGTCTCATAAGTATCAGGAAACTCCATCCCTGTATCCCCAAACACCACCTTAAACGCCTCATGCGGAAGAGCACGCTGCACCATATCCAGTGCCACCACACTATCCTTGCCGCCACTGAAAGCCACATAAAAAACATCGATGCGGGACTTGTATGATTCATACGTCTGGTACACCTGCTGCACGGTCTCCTGCACCAGCGCTTCCATGATTGCCCTATTCTTCTCACACATATGCGGCACATCGACGAATTCAAGCGGCTTGCCGCCGGGTTCCGGATCTTTGTCCAGCACCACGAGACCGGGCGGCGTATAGAGCGCTCCGCCGGTCACCTTCGCGATCGTGCGGCCTTTGTATATATAGTTGTTCGCTTCCGCCCAAAGGAGCGGCGCATGGTCATCTTTCGGGTAATTCCAGTACTTGTCAAAGCCCAGAATATCCAGCTCTTTATAGTAAACAGGACGAGGCTCTTTGCTGAATTTCGACAGCTCCGGAAGGAGCAATAGGCCTCCAGTCTCTTCATCCCATGTGTATTTGTACATATTGTTTCCTCTAAGAAGTATGAATTATTGTCAGCTATTCGCCGTGACCAGCTGTGCCCGTTTGCGCTTCGCCTGCTTTACGATGGTTCCGATCTGCTTCAGCTTTCGCAGTACCTGCAGTTTATGTGCTACGATAAAGTCCAAAGCCTCCTGCTCAGTCTGCCAATCAGGCGAGCGGGAGAGCAACTCGATCAGTACATCATCGTAGGAATCGATGGCATAGCCTTTCTTGATCACAGCACCGTATACGCCACTGTCACTGACACCGCCATTGGCCTGTACCAGTGAGAACGGACAAAGTATCGCGTCATTCTTGTACAGAAAGCTTTCCAGCACGTAGGAATTCCACGGAATACCAATATCCGGGAATGACAGGAAAAGGGTAAATTCTTCCAAAGGCATGCAGGTTTTTCCCCCCATTTGCTGACCGATCTTTTGGATGATATGTGCCTCTTTCCCTTGGAAATGGACATGGTCTCTTCGGATCCATTCCTCTGGCGATACACGTACCATTTCATCCATCACGTAGTTGCAGATATTTCCGAGGATCCCGCGCTGTTTGGCGAACCATTTGATATCCGACGTTGAAAGTTTGGTATGGGCGTGGCAGTATTCCTGGATCTGCTCTCTTCCGCTTTTCATATGTCCCGCGGGAAAAAGCCCCTTTGCCCTTTCGATGAAATCTGCGGGATACAGCATGGCTAGTACTTTCCGAAGCAATGCGTCATCCAGACTGCTCATATCCATCGCAACGCCCGGGCAACTTTCTTCCAGGATTTCACGCAGCCGAACATTTGTGATAAATTGTTTCTGCGCTATATCCTCCAGAAGAGCATCGCGGAGCCGTTGCTTTTCTGTATCACTCAAAGTAACATTGGGTCCATAGAAATACAGGTCTTTGGCCTTGATGATACCCGGAACTCCATCCAGAAATTTCTTGACCATATTCTGAGGCCAGTACCAGATCTTTTCTTGTATGCTTGTCAGGGAAATCGCCACGGGGGATCCTGTCACCAGCTGCCGGATCTCCTCGCCGCGTTCTTGTGTCTCCGAGCGCTTGAAAATGACTTCGCCGCATACATAATCAGAAGAAAACAAGGGCATAAGCTCCGAGCGCATGACATCCTCGGTAAAGATACTGAGCCCTGAAAATTCGTTTCTATAATGCTCGTAAATGCAAGGCCAGTATAGGCTCGAGGCACTCTCATCCAAAAGCTTCATCAAGTCTTTGGCGATGCCTTCCAAGATCCCCTGCTCTGCGCCACTCGCCTTCGCATAGATGCGGCCATCCACTCTCACCTCTCCGATGTCTCGCAGCTTCTCCATCAACATGGCATTCTGCACCAAGAGTGCTTCGCCAAACATCTCCTCGTAGCGTGCCTTATATTGCTTCATGGCAAGATTTTGCTGACGGAGACCATCAGGAAATTTTTCTCGAAGCACTTGAGCAAGCTTGTCTTCTTCGCTGGCCGCTGGCTCTGCCGCTTTTATGTCTGGCATATCCTTTGGCATCTCTGCCGTCCGCGCATCATCAGGCTCACGCATGACGGGAGCTGCAGGTGCTGCCTTTCCCGGCTCTATCGCATCTTTGGAGACAAGGAAAGTAAATGTGAGATTTTCGTAATCCACATCGCTGTTTTTTACGATGGCACGGAGAATCCCCATCATCTGCTTCGGCTTGATTTTCGTTTCTACATACCAGATACCGCCTATCGACACTCCGTCATGCATATAGCGGGTTTCAAATGAATTCCCTACATAATTAGGGCCAGGCTGTTTGCGAGATGCCGACGCCAGCCTTTGAAAGATTGTCGGATAATCCTCATACAGCGTTTTACAACATTTCACGTACATATCACGCCAGCCATTCACTTGTGTCTCATCCCCAAAGTAACAGAATGACAGCGGCTGATATCCCTTGTAGTCTCTTTTTTCCGCCAAATCACAAGTCAGCTGAGTGGGTTTATCCTCTTCAGCATTTCTCCCATAGGCTTGCGATGGCTCGGCAGTGACCAAAGGCTCCACTTTCTTCTCTTCTGTTTTCGGCTGTGCTTTTACTACGGGACTCTGCTCCTTCACAAATCGTTTCCGGTACGCAAGCAATTTCAGATGAAGCAGTGCCCAGTCATCTTGAGAAAAAACATCATTGATCGTATGAACCGCAAAATAGTCGTATAACTCTTTGACTGTATGAACACTCACCGTGTATAATCTGCCATTCAATTCAAACGGCAAATCCAGACAGTATATATTCCATTTCTGCGCATAGGGAGGGATTCGGCTAAAGTCTTCTTCAGAGAGCAGGCGCATAGACCTGGTCGTGCTTTCATCTGGCTCAGCTTTTTTCTGCTCAAAAGGAGATTTTTCTATTAGCGCAGAAGCAGAAGAGCACGATGAAGCCTCTTTCAGATACGCCTGCAGCTTATCATTCGCATCCTGCCAGTCTTTGAAATCAATCATATAGTTTTCTTTATGGTCTGCCAGGAAGTGCTGGAGTGCTTTGATGGTATGTATCCCCTCTTTCTCCAGTTTTCGCTGGAGTACAGGAGCGAGATGAAGCCGATCTACGATAGATATCTCCGAAGAGTTTGTACTGGTAGGCACCTCACGAATGACTGGCTCATGCTTTATGACAGAGACAGGCGGTGGCTTCTTGGCTGGTTCACTATTCTTTTCAGGTGCTCCCCCATCCACACGGACTCCATTCACCACAATGATCGGCGCTTTTTTCTCCTTCTTATAGACCTCAAGTCCTGCCTCTTTTCTCGCTTTATTCAGGATCATCTGATACCAGTCCCGGTCTTTTTTATAGATATCCACAACTTCATGGAAACAGGGCCATCAAACCCATACGCACTATTGGTCATCAGAAACTTCATTCTTTGGTATTGCAGGCTCATGCCATTTTCGTTTCGGAATACCGCATCGATCGTATATCCCAGATGAATGGCTCTTTTCCGCAGATTTTTCGAAAGATCGGCAAGAATATCTTTTTCCTTCTGTGGTTCTTCCTGTATCCGTAAATACGCATCCAAAAGCAGTGCCACTTCATACCGGTCCCAAGGAAGCTGACGGGCCATAATGCTCTCCTCCTCATGCTTTTCTTCTTTGCACGTCAAAAGCCCATTTCCCGACGCTTTTGCATCAGAAAATGGGCTCTCTAAAGCAGAGGAGATTACTTTGTTACCCCCCTATCTTTACAGGTTGTCAATTCAGTTTTAGGACGCATGACAAAGAAACGAGAACTCCGCCGTTTCCACTGCGTGAATTTTTTCATTTCTTTCGCCCCCATACATCTAAATCACAGTACCAGTTTTATTATAACACAGGGGTAGGACAAAAACATGCATTGTGTCAGACTTTTCTCCATGAAACGTTAATTCCATCAGATGACCGAGATAAAATAATGCTGCCTCCTTCTGAAATTCTCTATCATTAAAAATTCTATAGATTTGTTGTTTTATTGCCCGTACACTCACATCATACAATGTACCCATAATTTTCTGCGCAAACCATATATACTCATAACATTTTTACGCCATTCTGCTAGTCCACAACAGAAGCAAGATAGGTCAGAGTAACAATTGGCTTCACTTTTTCATGTCATTCAGAGCACAAATCAGGATATAAACCATTTCGAATCAGTTGAATACCATTTACTGTTCTAACTCCAGTAGCATACATATCATACAAAGAAATCGGATATATTCTATTGTTTTTTACTACTTTTAGCGAACTATACATTGGAGATGAAAAAGTCTCATATATATCCTGTTTCATTTCGTCGCTAAAATAAACAACAAAAATCACATCTGGATCTAATTTGATCAACTCTTCACTACTAACCGTTCTCTCTTTTACAGGCATATAGCCACCCAATTGTTGAACCATATCGCCTACTAGCCATCCAGAGTCATAATTATAAAAACCATTTCTATTTTTTTCTATCACCATTACTACCTGCTTTTCTCGATCTTCCGTTTCACTTTTTACACTGTCCAATTCTTGATGAATTTCTTTGATCATCTGATCTGTTTTATCTTTATGAGAAAAAATCCGCCCCATATCATCTAAGAATTTACACTCTTCCTCAATCGTTCCCTGAGATAATAAATGATTAGAAGTAGCTACCACATATGTTTTAATTCCCCGGGAATTCCACCAATGCGTTGATTTTCTGAATACGGAAGTAAAAGTTGACTTCCATCCTAATATAAAATCTGGCCTTTGCGCTAAAGAAGATTCAGTATTCAATGCAACAGCTCCAGAAAAATGAACCTTTTTTATTTCATCAGGATATTTATTACTCAACTCTTTATAAGCTTGGCTATTTTTTTGTAGAGATGTATTTATAACGCAATCTCCTTCTCCTAGTGACAATATGGTTTCTAAGGAATTGCGCTCACTAACTATAACTCTAGTTGGTTTACAATAAAATGTCATAACTTGCGGATGACCTTCAGAATCATATGTTTGTACATTTTGTGGATAATTTGATACTTTTGATAAAGCAAGATTATTCGAGGGCTCATATTCTTGAGGTGCTTGTACATTGTATTGATAAAACCCTATTCCTATAATAATAAATAAAGTTACAATCCCTGTTATATATACATTTTTTCTTTTTTTCATGCTCTACCTCTTTTATATAATAAATAACAGAGAAGTTTGAGTTATTCAAACTTCTCTGTTATTTATTACAACATCCTATTAAAACTTACATTTTGCGCCAAGCATAAAACTTCTGCCAGGCATAGCATAAGCACCTTTACCAACGTAAGGATGGAATTTAACTTCATATCCCTCATTAGTAAGATTGTCTACCGTCGCATAAACAGACCAATCTTTTGAGACATTGTAATTTAATGTCCAGTCCAAAATAACAAACCTATTCGACGTAAAGTATCTATCATCCATACCACTATAAATCGTGGTAGTCAAAGAAGAAAACCATTTTCCAGAAGAATACGTAAGATCTGCGATATACTTATTTTTAGGTCTAGTTGAATTCAAATATGCATTAATAAGACTTGAATCAATTCCTAAACCTGGCTGGAATTTCATGCCTCTCTTCGCTGTCCACTGTTCATCAATGGTTGAATAAGATAATCCTAACCCCCAATGCTGATCGATTTTTTGATTAATTCCTAAATTAAACGCCTTTCTTTTTTGCTTTGCATTAACCGATTTAGTATCCCAGTCTCCGATTTTATCATCCCATACGGACTGTCTACAAACCGCATTAGACATATCTGTATAATCATAATTGGCAAAGACATTGGTTCTATCCGAAATTCGTTTCTTTAAACCGATAGTATATGCACTCCCTTTATCATTTTCGAGCTTTTGATCTTCATAAAGCATAGAGCTTGACTTGTAATCATTAGGAAGCAACGGTCTATTTATTTGTGTCCAACCCGCAAAAATACTAAATCCATCATTAATAAGATACTGCGCATTAACGGCAGCTGTCACCTTAGAAAATGCACTGCCCCCATTAGTAACCTTCCCACTCTCACTCGTTGTACTAACCGCATTTGCATGTTGATATCTAAGAGATGGCGCTATTTCAAACTTGTCATTCACATGAATTTTATCTTGCAAATAACCATCTATAGTCGTTTGTTTTACATTTGTAGACGTTTCTCTTCCCGTCGTAGAGCTTACACTAAAACTTTCATGACGAGATTTATCAAAAGTCCATCCTGTTAAAATGTCATGCTTACCATAAGATTTCCCAAGTTGTAGCTGCATTCCTCGGTTAAAATCATAATTTTTGTCTCGAGGTGAATTTTTTGTTACCTTTTTAGCATTGACATAATCATTCCATTCAGGGTCCCATGGCGTAGGAATTGGCTTATTTGGCCAAACTGCACTATCTGAAGGTCCCCAAGAATTCCAATATTTATGCGATTGTTTATACATCCGAACAAAACTTTCCATCTCATTTTCTTTTGCAAATGAATACGAGAGATCAAAATCATTATTCAGGTGCGCTGTGTACGTTCTCTTAAATCCGCTGCTATACCAACTATTTCTATATCCGGGGACTTTGATATCTCCACGTTTCTTTTGTGCAACAGCATCCTTGATCCGTTTCCAATCAGTTGGATTCATATATCTATAATCAGGAGGTGTAATTGGATATCCATCATTTGCCCCCGTATAATTGTATGAAAATGTTAAACGATGTGTATCATTAAAATATTTATCCAATCTAATATTAACTGCATCGTCCTTAAAATCTGTGCCATGATTTGTATAATTTTTACCAGTCATTTGGTCATAATAATGCGTATCTCCCCCCATATCTCTCATGGCCGAAATAAAATATCTCGTGCTACCATCACTAGAAGAACCTGACATATTGGCTCTATAAACATGATGTCCCCATGAGCCAGTTGCTAAATCTATTGAAGCTTGTGGCTTAAGTGCCCCTTTTTTGGTAATTATGTTAATTACGCCACCAGTAGCATCAGCTCCATAAACAGATGCCCCCGGCCCTTTAATAACCTCAATTTTATCAATATTATCAATGCTAGTTACTTGATCTAGATTTGCTAATGCATTTGTATGATTCGTTGATTCCGATGACATTACCCCACTTACCGCATTATCAATTCTACGACCATCAAGACAAATTACAACATGTTCATCACCATTAATTGTAACCGTTGTATTATACTGAGTACCTGCGCCATATTCTCCTCCATGATAGCCGATAGAGTTGACTTGTACCCCTGGTAAATTCTTTACTGCACTGGTAATTGTTGAATAATGCCTTTGCTCAATTTGTGCACTATCTATGACGTTAACGTCTCCCCCTGTGCGATAATAAGACTGTTCCGTGATGGTATTGCCAAATCTATCTATTTGGCGATCGGCATCAACTTCAATCCCCTCAAGGGTATACATTCTAGCAGCTTGCGTTGCTACCCCCCAGAATTGTCAACATGGCTGCAGCCACTAAAATTCGGTAATTATTCTTCTTCATAGAATACCCCTCTTTCTAAAAAAATTAAAACCTACCATCTCTCCCATGGATCCCTGCTTACTCAGGTAAAGCGTTTAAAGTCTATTTAATTATTAGCGTCTCTTTTTCTAATGCTTATGGTAGTTAAGCTAATTATATCATATATGTTTGCTAATTCAATAATCATTAACTATTTTTTTAGATACCCATTGGTAATAATACTTCTTTCTGCATGATACACTTCTTAGTCAATATCAATCAAATATTGGCTAATCGCAATGTTCACCATCCATTAGATGATATCAAGAAAGAAAAAAGTGCGCCTCTTCCAACGAAAAGAGGCGCTGCCCAAAGCAAAAGCGCAGCAAGTTTTAAGTATCCATGGAGGCATTCCCTGTAATCTGGCACCAGCGCATTTCACGGTTCATATCGTACAAGTACGGCTAAACTTCGCTCTAGGGTCTGCCGTGGAGGCGAATCCTGCATGAGATCTTTCTTTTCTTGCTGCGTCTTTATGCGATTGTATTTCATACACGCTCTGGCGGCTAGCACGCTTTCGAGCAGAAGAAGGGAAATCGGATCCACCGTCAGCCCGCTCTGCTCTCCTTTCCTATAGGTCTATGCATGAAGGAGTGCAAAAGTGGCTTTCAGCGCCCGAGAGGATTCCCCTCTCCATAAAATACCGTCGCGTAAATTCCTAGTTTTACACGGTTTGTATATGGAAAATGGGATCTGTGTTTTCTTGATTTCACAGCACGCCGCTGCTATCGGTCTTTGTGATATATTTCGCGGGAATGGGATGATCGAGGCGATAGATGATGCTGATGGGCTGGGAGCCTTCGTGGGAGACGATCTTTGCGGTGCCGAGGAAGGTGTAAGCCATGGCATTGCGGTAGGCGTCCTGCTTGGCGCTTCGGACGAAGAGGAGGACGATGCCGCCGGTTTCTCTTTGAGAAAGATAGCGCTGTCCTGTCTTGGACTCGGGCGTGGTGGTGGACTGGCTCTGCCAGTGGAAGAGGTGGCGGTCGATGGAGTAATCTTCGTAGAGGGTGGTATCGGAGAATTCTTTCTGCGATTTATTGAGTGTCACGAGGAAGACGTCTGTCGGCCGTGTGACGGTGTCACTGTTCGTATGGTCGAGGTATTTCACGCCTTCGCGAATGCTGGCGGGCTTGGCGAAGCCGAGGGCTGCGAAGAGCTGGTCGCGCGTGTAGCTATCGTAGACTTCGAGGGCGCAGGGATAGGGAAGCTCTACCTTTTGTGGAATGATATCGATGCGGTCATAGAGGAAGTCGAGCAGTTCGCTGATCTCTTCCTTGAGGGCTGTTTCTTTCGCAAAACGGGTGATGGCGAGGGCGGGGTCTTTCGGGCTGTCCTTCTGCCCATCGGGAAAGAGGGTGATCGCCCACATGCGCAGGTATTTCTTTTCCATGGGAGTGGGGTTTATCGGCAAGTTTTCATAGGCACGCCGCAGGAAGGAGATCCATCGCGGCGAATCTATGGTGAGGGTGCGGCTCATGGATCTGCGGAGGGCTTCTTCGAGATCGGTCACAGGGAGCGCGGGAAGGATCTCGGCGTCCATGAGGAGTCGCGTATAGGTGCGCGTGCCATTGTAGAAGACGGCGGGCTCTACCTGGGTCACGCGGAAGAAATCGGAGAGGGTCGGCCGGCTGCCGGTGGCAGCGTAGAGTTCTTTCACCATCTCGATGTAGTATTCATTTTTCCGAAGGCGGCTGGCGATGTTTTCGAGTACCCATTTCTGTGCCTGCTCTTCGAGCTGAATGGCGCAGCCTTTCGGTACGTGAGGAAATCCTTCTTGGATCTCTTTCTTGATGATGACGTGATGCTTGCCGAGGAGCGATGCGAAGCGGCGGGAGAAGTCGTACTTGCGGCTTGCCTGTGCGACGAAGTCGAAGACGGTGAGGCAGTCTTTCCCTTTCGAAAGGCGCAGGCCGCGCCCGAGCTGCTGGAGGAAGACGGTCATGCTGTTCGTCGGTCTTAGGAAGAGTACAGTATTCACGGACGGGATGTCGACGCCTTCATTGAAGAGGTCTACGACGAAGAGGATGCGAAGCTCCCCTTCTGCGAGGCGTTCCCGCGCTGCATTTCTTTCTGCTGCCGGTGTATCTGCATCGAGTGCGAGGGCAGGTATGCCGTGCTGATTGAAGTAGTCTGCCATGAAATGCGCGTGCTTCTTCGAGACGCAGAAGCCGAGTGCTTTCAACGTCGCGAATGTCTGCGGTGTAGCGAAGGAGGGCGTCTCCGATGGCGCGGGTGCGCTGGCTGGCCAGTGCGCCTTCCGCGGTGTAGAGACGTTCGAGCTCGCTCGCGTCGTACTCTCCGCCTGTCCACTTGATCTCCGCAAGGCTCACTGGATCTGTGACGCCGAAGTAGTGAAAAGGGCAGAGAAGTCGCCGCTCGATGGCATCGGGCAGGCGTATTTCTGCGGCGATGTGTCCGCCGAAATAGGAGAGGATGTCTCCCCCATCCATACGCTCTGGCGTAGCTGTGAGGCCGAGGAGGATCTTCGGATGAAAGTGTGTGAGAAGATGCTGATAGGATCTTGCCGCTGCATGATGAAATTCATCGACAATGATCATGTCATAGTAGTAGGGATCCATTTTTTCAAAGAAACGCTGGCTGTTCAGTGTCTGAATGGACATGAAGAGGTGTTCCACGTGACTTGCCCGATGTCCTCCGACCGCAAGCGCACCAAAATCGGGATCTTTCATGACCTGACGGAAGCAGGAGAGGCTTTGTTTCAGGATCTCTTCCCTATGAGCGATGAAGAGGAGGCGCGTCCCTTCTTTTCTCGAGGCGGCAATTCGGCGATAGTCGAAGGCGGAGATCGCTGTCTTTCCCGTGCCTGTAGCGGCGACGACAAGATTGTACCAGCGATCTTTGCCATGCCGCTCTGTGTCAAGTGCATCCAGTATCGCCTGCTGGTAGGGGTACGGCTGGATGTCAAAAGCATAGGAGAAGGCATCTGTCCCGCTGCTCCGCCCGCGTTCCCTATCGATAGCGCGACGAAGTTTTTCCTCATCTTTTTGGGGCTCGTAGGAGGTGAAATCCTCGGAGTGCCAATAGGTCTCGAAGGTCGCGCTCATTTCATCGATGATGTGCGGCTGGTCCTGTGCCGTCACTTTCATATTCCACTCCATCCCTTCTGCGATGGCAGCGTGGGAAAGATTCGATGAACCGATGTAGGCCGTCGAGTAGCCGCTTTCCCGATAGAACATATATGATTTGGCGTGCAGTCTGGTTTCTTTCACATCATAAGAAATACGTACTTCTGTATGGGGCAGAGACGCAAGCACCTCGATCGCCTTCGGATCCGTCGCTCCCATGTATGTCGTCGTCACGATGCGCAGGTGTCCGCCGCGGGCTGTGAAAAGGCGCAGTGCGGGGAGAAGCAGCTGAAGGCCGGAGAAACGGATGAAAGAGATCAGAAAATCAATGCGGTCAGAGGATGCGATCTCCTTTGTGAGCTCGTGTACCATCGAGACATCCTTCTTAGAATTGGTGAAAAGGAATGATCGCGTGAGTGATGTCGCCGGCCGCTCCCACCGGCGAGGCAGGAGTGTGTTTTTCTTGTGTTCTAAGGATTTCAGCAGAAATGGTGCATTCGCCACCTCCTGACCGCCTCCAAGCTCTTCTGTCTTCTTTGCAAGGGAGGCAATGAGTTCATTCGTGAGTGCTAGCTGGTGGTCGACGCTGTTCTCTTCATCCCTGTCCGCGATGTCCTTCAGGCAGAGTCGTATCACCTGCTGCAAATACGAAGAGAGGTAGCCCACGGCTTCCTCAGCATCCACATCTTCCTCTTCTGCACGCACCTGATCCTCGGCCAGTGCCTCTCTCAGCACTTCAGCAAAGCGCCGCGACATGACTTTCTCGTACACGCCATCTTTTAATTTTTCAATTTCAGTCATAGGGATCATTGCCTTTTCCTTTCTGAGAAGCCAATAGATATGTAACAGCTTTTCTATATAGTATCATAAAAATCTCTCGCCGTAGATGAAAAACAGATCATCCGATCTTGCTCACCCACCGGGAAGTATACATCATCTGAATCTCTGTATTTACTGCGAAAATGGTATCTTCGCTATTCGTATGATCCATGAAATAAACTATATATTGCGTTATCCATCTTTTCCCTCTTGTATTTTTCTCTAGAACGTAGTACCATATAGTCATGAAGCATGGACATATTTGAACATGTTCCCCGGATGGACGGTTTCTCCGATTTCCAGAATTCTCCAAGCGCTACGAGATCACAGGGAGGGCCGCACCGGAAGGGGCAGATCTGCCATATGCACCCTGCGTCATCGGATGGGGCAGCGGAAGCGTACAGCCTGCTGCCGATGCCCATTTTAGGCTGACAAGTAAGAAAAATGAATATCCGGAAGCATGGCTTTTCCACTTCCCTGTCCTCTGCGAGGCCGGGTTCCGACGATAGCACAGGCCCTCCCGCACTTC
>JABLTK010108494.1_pt1 | contig 30507 bp, 26 predicted proteins | sample 7160131 | NCBI WGS metagenome assembly JABLTK01 (sample SAMN14651221, study PRJNA627086) | human gut metagenome | isolation source: feces | host: Homo sapiens
AATGGTATGTGAAAAAATTGTGTAAATTTTAAATCACTTTATTTTGGTTTAGTTTGATTATTTTTATTTACACTTAAAATAATTCCAATACTAATAAAACTCATGACTAAACTTGTGCCCCCATAACTTATAAATGGTAATGTAACACCAGTTACCGGAACTAAACCAATTACTACTGAAAGATTTAAAATAGTTTGAAAAATAAGCATAAAACTAAGTCCAAATGATAAATATTTTCCAAATAAATCATTTGTATTTAAACTTATTTTAATCGCACTATAAAAAAGTAGTAAAAACAAAAAACTAATTATTAATATACCCAAAAAGCCAAATTCTTCACTTATTATTGAAAAAATAAAATCAGTTTGAGGTTCTGGCAAATAAAAGTGTTTCTGTCTAGAATTTAAAAATCCAAAACCTAAAAGGCCACCTGGTCCGATTGCGTAAAGTGACTGTATTATTTGAAATCCACTACCAAGTGGGTCACTCCAAGGATTTAAAAAGGAAATTATTCTTTCAAGTCTGTAAGGCGCAGCAATAATTAAACCAACAACACCTAAAAGGCCCGCTAAACCAAGTTTTAAAAATATACCTACTTTTGTACCTGTAATAAAGATTAAACATGTTAGTGAAACAACTATAACCATACCTGTTCCAAAATCTGGTTCAAGCATTATAAGTGCAAAAAATATAAGTATTATTAAAAGAACTGGTATTACAAATTTTTTTGTTTCTCTTTTATCTTTATTATTTCTACTTAAAAATTTTGCAATAAAAATAGTTAAACCAATTTTACTTATTTCACTAGGCTGTATTCCAAACCCACCAATTCCAAACCAACTTTTACTTCCGTTTCTAACAACTCCTATCCCAGGAAGTAGGACAAGCACTAATAATAAAAAGCAAACAAGTAAAATAATGTTTGCTTTTTTCTCATAAAACTTATAATTTATTTTTGAAAAAGTGTACATACATATTATTCCTAAGAGTAAAAATACACTTTGATTAATAACATATTTTAAACTATTACCGTATTTAAATTCTGCCCAAATATAACTTGAAGAATAAATCATTATACAACCAAATACTCCTAAGATTATACAAGTTATAAAAAGACTTTTGTTTAGTCTTTGCATCAGTTAGCTTCCCCCTTTTTACTACTAACTACAACCAAACTCCATAATATATTGCTCCCATACCTAACATAAACCCTACAATCCAAAAAAGCTTTACTATATCTGTTTCTTTCCAACCAAGTCTTTCCATATGATGATGAAGCGGAGCTATTAAAAATACTTTTTTGTGAAATTTACGAATTGATATAATTTGTATAAAACTAGATAAAGTTTCTATTACAAAAACTCCTCCAATAACGGCAAGTGATATTTCGTGTTGAGTTATAATTGCAACTGCGGCTAGAGTAGCACCTAAACACATTGAGCCCGTATCTCCCATAAATACTCTGGCAGGATGAGTATTGTACACTAGAAAACCTAAAACCGCACCAACAAGAACAAAACAGAAGATTGCTATTTCTTGGTAACCAGCAACCCATGTTGTACCCCAAGTAATTATTCCAAAACTCATAAATGCAATCGCTGAAAGTCCACCAGCTAAACCATCAAGACCATCTGTAATATTTACTGCATTTGCTGTACCTACAAGTAAGAATAAAATAAATATTCCATAGAACCATCCCATATGTATTTGTAAGTTAAGGGATGAGATAGATACAATCGGGTCACCCCCATTAGACATATAAACGTAGAAAAATACAAGAGCAATTACTACTTGAATAATAAGTTTTTGAAGTGTTGAAAGTCCAATGTTTTGATGCCGTTTAATCTTTATCATGTCATCTAAAAATCCTAATAAAGCATATGAAACAAACACAAAAAATACAATCATTAAACTAGCACTTATTTCAATACTTCCTCTTAAATATAATATAACCATGGTAATAATGGTAGGTATTATAAATATTAGTCCCCCAATTGTAGGAGTGCCATCTTTACTTGCATGAGACTTTACAAATCTACTTATACTTTGTCCAAAATTAAGTCTTTTTAACATCGGTATTAAAAACAAACCTATTATTACCGCTAAAAAGAACCCTATCATTAACCCTAATATAGATTTTGCTAATATTAACATTTATTCCACTCCTCTTAGAACAATTATACTATTTTTTTTGAAAAAATAAAAATTTTTAAGGTTTATTGCGTAAATTATACATTTATTTTACGTTTTTACTAATTTAACATTAACTTTATAGTGGAATTTTCCTTTACTCTTGTTCCTGGTTCTATAGACATATCTATGACTTTTTTCCCATATCCAGAGTATTCTACAACAAAACCTTCAAGTTCTTTTATTGCTTCTTTTTTACTCATTCCAATTACATCTGGTACTGTAAGATATTTTTCATCATAAAACTCATATTTTCTTGGAAGTCCTTCTTTATCTTCTTTAATATCATATAAATTAATTGCTTCTTGCATTACTTTTTTAGCAACTGGACCTGCGATTGTACCACCATACTGAACAACACCTTTAGGGTTGTCAATTGCAATATACACTACGAGTTCTGGGTCATCAGCTGGTAAAAATCCCATAAAGGATACAATATAATTATTATCTAAGTATCTTCCATTATCAACTTTTTGTGCTGTACCAGTTTTTCCTCCAACTCTATAGTTTTCAATATATGCGTGTCTCCCACTACCATTAGCTACTACACTTTCTAATGCATATCTTGTAAGTTTACTTGTTTTTTTACTTATAATATTCTTAGCTCTTAAAGTTGGAGAAAACTCTTTTATAACATTGTTTGTTTCTGGCTCATTAATACTTTTTACTATCATTGGTTTATACATATTACCATTATTTATTATTCCACTCACCGCTGTTACTTGTTGTGAGGTACTCCTCTAAATGATACTTTTTACCTAAATTATTACTGGATGCTTTTAATGTTGTTCCAGTTTTAAAAATAATATCTAATTTTATTTTTTTAGGATTATTTTCATCTTTATTAACGATTATTTTTTCTACTAAAGAATTAAATATATCACTTAAGCATAATTCATCTTCGATTGAATGTTCTAAGTTTTCTCTTATACTATTTATTTCTTTTTCGATTAAGTATTCATCTAACTTATTATTTTTTAAATTGTCTATTTTATCTAAATATTCATTTAACTCTAAATTTAAACTATCTACTTGTTTTTTATAATCAATATTTTCTAAGTATCCATCCATTACAAGTTCTAATAACTTATCTTTTTTATTTTTTATAACTTCACATTTAGATTCTAAAACCTTTATTTCATTATCACTATTTTTAGATAATAAATAGTTTTTACATTCTTTAATGAGGCTATCAAAGATTATTTTTTTATCAAGATAAAGTTTAGAAATAATACTTTTAAATAATTCATCTAATTCATGTTCAAATACTCTATTGTTAGTACACCCTTTTAAACTATCACGCCGATATACCTGACATTCCCATACAGGATTATTTTTTCTTTTACCAGCACTATTTCTATGATAAGTAACATTATGAACACCACAATATATTTTTCCTGAATAAGTATAACGATTATGAAATATTGTTTTATCTTCTATTTTATTTAAATAACTTTTTTGTCTTTTTCTTAATTTGATATTGGCTCTTTCCCATAATTCTTCTGATACAATTGGAGGTACTTTATCATAATCTTTATAAATAACCCAATCATCTTTATCTAATTTCTTTTTCTTTTTAGTTCGATAATCTAATACTTTTGTTTTATGACCACAATAATACCCTTTATATTTAGGATTTTCAATTATTCTAGTAATTATTGTTGTATCTAATCTTTTACCAGTTTTCGTTTTATAATTTAATTCATATAAATATTTAGATATTTTAGATAAACCATCATTTGTATTCGCATATCTATCATAAATTATTTTAATCATTTCCGCTTCTTTTTCATTAATAATTAATTTCCCATTATCTTTTTCATAACCATAAATATTAGAGCATCCTAAAACATTACCATTATCAATGCTTCTTTTCATTCCAAATGATACTCTTTCCGATAATTTTCGCACCTCATCTTGAGCAACACTTGCCATAATAGTAAGTCTTAGTTCTGAATCTGGTAATATAGTATTAATATTATCATTTAAAAAATATACTCCAACTCCACTAGCAAGTAATTCTTGGGTATATTTAATACTATCTAAGGTACTTCTAGAAAACCTTGATATTTCTTTTGTTAAAATTAGATCAAACTTACCATTTTTAGCATCACTAATCATTTTTAAGAATTCTTCTCGTTTAAAAACTCCAGTACCACTAATACCTTCATCGATATATGAACCTGCAAATTCCCATTTAGGAATTTTATTTATATAATCATTAAAGAAAGTTATTTGATTTTTTAAAGAATTTATTTGTTCATCTTTTTCAGTAGATACACGAGCATAAAAACAAACTCTTAAATTTAATTCTTGAAGTGGTATTCCTTTCATTATATTATTCCTTACTGTGTATAGATCCATATATCTTCCCTCCCTACTTAAACTTTAATTAATTTATTCATAACAAAAGAGTGCATTTCTTCATTTATAAATTTATTTCGTTTCAAATATTCAATTAATTTTATTTTAATTTCTATTTCAATAGATTTATTAATTATATTTTCCAATATCTTATCCTCCTTCTTCATTTTATTTAATTAAATAAAAAAAAGAACTTAAGCCCTTAAGTTCTACAAAATATCTGAAAACCTAAGTAGCTTAAAAAATAAGATATTAAGTTTTCAAATAACAAATTTAATTACTTTGATAATTCATAATATTTCTAGCAACAATATAACCATCAATATTATCTGGTAATAAATTATTTTGTTCTAAAAACAAGAATAATTCTTTTAAAAAGATAATTTTATCTTCATAAGATAACTTTTCAAAATTAGATAACACATCTTCTATACCTTTTTGATAAAAACGATAAAATGAATTGTAATTATAATTTAGATAATATTTAATATCTTTAATTAGATTATTAGAATATCCAATTAGTAATGGATTAAATATTTCTATATTAGTATCTTCCAAATCAGGATTACAAGTATTTAAACTATTTATTAAATCGTTATCCCAAGAATCTAAAACATAACATATAAATTTTGTTTGATCTTTCTTTTCTAAATTATCTAAACTTTCCATTAATTTTTTAACCATTACATTCATTTTTATCTCCTCCATTTAAACTATATTTAATGCCAGTTTAAGAAACATTATTTTTTAGTATTAATAACTATTCAAATAAACATATAAAGTTTCTTAAAACCTAAATTACATATAAATAACACTATTTTCTTGTTTAACTATTAATCACTTAAAAAAATAATTTTTGCAAGCATTTTTTATTAATTTTTTTTACTTTTTAGTTTTATCATTTTTATCAATTATTTTTAGTTATTAATACTTAAGTTATTTATTACATCTACTTATCCGTAAATGGTAAATCTATATTGCCTAACTGGGTATGTGGCTTTTCGTAAACTTCATAATCATAATAAAATTTACCTAAAGAATTTTGTTTTCTAATAAGTTTTAAATATCCATTATCTTTTAATTCTTTAATAGCAGTATCTACTGCCATTTTACCTTCCATACATAATGAACATAATCCTTCATTACTAAATTCCCAATTATCAGGCAAACTTAAGATAATAGAAAATAAACCTTTAGCTTTTAAAGATAAATTCCTATCTTTTAAATGATAATTACTCATCTTAGTATAATTAAATAGTTTTTCTTCTCTATAAAACATAATCTTTCTCCTTTCCTTTTTTTTGTAATAATTAATTTAAGACATAAAAAAAGATTATCGCTTTGATAATCATAATAAAATTAAATTATTTTTTATACTTTTTCTCTATTTGATTAATATTCTTCCAAGTTTTTTTAAATAACTCGCGACTAATAAGAAAATAAATCATATATATAACAAACCCCATACTAAACGCTAGACATCCAAAAAGAAGAATTATAAAAATTACATATATTAAATCAATTAAAATTCCATGGGTTAATTCTATAGAAAATATATTTAAATAATCAACAAAAACATACTTAAAGGAAAATATAAAAATCATTAATACTATTAATTTGTGAATTATAAAAATCACTTTCTCTGCACCATTTAATTCTTTTAAAATTCTCTTAAACATATATTTGTCACTCCACCTAAATTTAAAAGTTGCTATAATAATTATAACATATTTTAATAAAAAAAATAATATACAGTAATTAAATAGTGCATCACTTTTTACTATTTTTTGTATAAAATACTTGTACATTTTTGAATGGGCATAAGAAGAACGACACCACAATATTATCAATTGCTTATAATATATAACAAATTAATGGTGTCTTACTATTTTTGCACTTGCAAAAATGATGCATATTTAATATAAATTTGCATCACAACACTTTTTTAGCACTTATATTTAAACAAACTTCATGATGCAAAAAATGCATCACATTGCTTTTTTGAAAAATAAAAGTGCATCACGATATTTTTATCACTTCCTTTCTTACAACAAAAAAATGAGAAAAATTCCTTCTTCTCATTTCTTAGTTAATTATTAATAGCAATCAATTTTGGTATAGTTTTTGCTATTCTACTATATTATAACATACACATTTCTGATTTCAATACCCAAATTTCTCTCTTTATTTTCTCCAAAAAATCTCCATTTTTTTCTAGTATATTTCTTATTTTTTTCTTGATTTTTTTACATATATTTTCTCTCTTTTTTCACATTTTTTTATTGTAATTACTGTGTTTTATTAAAAAATCACTTTCAAAAAGTTTCTAATTTTTTTTAATTATTTTTATTAAATTTCTTTTGATTTTTTTGATAAAATTTAATATAAATTTAGAAATTCCATTGTCAAGGTTGTGGTATAATTTTATGCAATTTTCAAAACTAAACTGATATTAAAGTTACTATTTCACTAATTATTTTAATTGATTTTATTGTATCTTCAAAAGAAATATCTTTAGCGTATTCATAATTTTTTTGATAATTATTCCATAAAGATTTTAATTTTGAATCATCTTCAATTAAGTTTACATACTCATTAGCATTTTCAATATAACTTATAGTTTCTCTATTTTTTGATGTATTAATAATTGCTTTTCTTAAAGTTTCTTTGTTAATATCATTCCATTTTAAATTAACAAACATATATAAGTCATAGTAATCTTTCATTCTAGTATTATCAATATTTCTACTTATTATTGTTTCAAATTTTTCTGCTATTATAGTTTCATAATTATAAGTCATAATATTAATAGTTTCATTATCAAATAATGTATTATATTTAAATTCTACTTCTTTATAAGTAATAATATCTCCTGTTGTTATATCAATCATTAAATTAGTTTTTAATCCATCAAAATCAGCTTTTAAATTAACATTATACCCTGAATATAAATCTTCTTCTCTAATATCCTTAATATTTTCTATTTCAAAAGTTATATTGTCTTTTAAATCTATATTTATTATTTCTGTAATTACTTTTGTAATTGTACTTTTATTTAGTGGTAATCCTTTAATTGTAGTATCTAAATCCATTGTACTTCTTAAATTAACACCAAAGATAGAAGATAATAATAAGCCACCTTTAATAATAAATTTATCTTTATAATTTGAATTAGATATTCTTTTTAATAATGCTTCAAACATAAAATTTTGAATTATATATTTATTAGGAATACTTGTTTGTTTTGCTAAATTAGATGCTTTTGCTTTTAAACTATCTTTGTTTTTAATCATTTAAGAACCTCAAACGTATCTCTTACTTTATTATAAATATTCATCTTTTTAGCATATTCATATAATTTTAAAGTATTTTTCTTTTTACTATAAAAATATTCTCTAATAGCTTTATTAAATAATTCTGAATCTAATTTCTTTTTATTTTTAATAATATCACAAATAGTTTTATCTAAATCATAAACTCTAATAATATTACCAGAATCTAGTTTGTAATCTATTACACCTAAATTTAATAATTCTTTTTTCGTATAAAATAAATTTACATTATCTTTAGTCTGAAGTGATCCTTTATATCCGCTTTTAACTGTAATGTCATATTTAATAGGAATTCTATTAGAAAAGCCATGTAAATAAAGTGCTGTCATATTAGAATAAATAGCATATTTACTTTTACTTTGTAAAATTACAAATTCATCAATTAATTCATTTTTCTTAATATATACTCCTCGACTTACTCTTTCTATTTTGTTTTCTTTAATAAGTTTAGTCAAATAAAATCTAGGGATATTATTATCATTAACATCTTTAGTAGTTAGATATCCATTTTTAAATAAATTTAAAATTTTATTTTCATATTCCATATTACCATTTCCTTTCACACTTAAATTATATCACATTTAAGTGTTAACGAAAAAGTTTTTTTTAATTGTTGTAAATTTTATTTAACTCATTAACTAATTCCTTTACATAATTTATATCATCATCACAAAACTTATTATTATGTTCTATATAAAATAATTCATCTTTAACTTTTACTGTACTAATAAAAACCTCATAATATTTTTTATTAAAATCATTATTCTTAAATTCCATAAAATCGCGACTGCTAAATTCTAACTTACTTCTATTTGAAGGATTTGATGTAAAAAAAGTATAAAAACCACCATAAGTATGAATTTTGACACTATCTTTTATTTTTATTGCTAAAAGTGCTACTATATTAAATGGAAAAGAAAGAATTTCTATTTCACTTAAAATTTGCTCTCTTTCATTCAAATCAATATAATGTGACTTAATAATATCCGTAACACAATTACTCTTTAATGGCATTCTCATAATGTCATTATAATGTTCTTTATAAAAATTTGTTGTTTTATATGCTTCTATGTCATCAACCATTAAATATTTATTTATAAAATCTTGAGAATACGGTTCCATAATGATATCGTTTGTTCTATTATAAATTTCTTTATCTGTTAATAAAATAGGAAATGGATCTATTGACAAACGCATAATAGCAACTATTCCAATACATTGTTTTAAATAATATTTGAAAATCTCAATTGTTTTTTTATCCTTAAATTCTGGATTATTTCCTAAAGAAAGCGGATGATTTTTAGATACATATAAATTGTTTAAGCCTTGTTTATGTACATATTTATTTAGTTCATTTGAAATATTATTCATTCTCTCAAAAAAATTATTCATATTAAATTTCATATCTTTTATGACTTCGCCTTTTTCATTTAATATTCTAATCATTTCTTTTTGCATACTAAATCTGTTAGTTGGAACTTTCCATTTTAAATATTCTTGTTCTTTTCTTGTTTCATCTAAATCGACAAAATATGCCATTAAAGTGGCTATTTCTATAGATTCTCTTAGACAGTAATATGCCGCATCAAAATATCCCATTTCAAAAATAGCTATTGAATTTACAAGCATTTGAGATGCTTCTAAAATAAAAGTATTAGCTATATTGGCATCAACTCTTCCAGTAAATGAATGGTCAATATTTTGCAAATCAAAAATAATTTCATCTTTATCTTCTATATTATATTTTCTAATGTTCTCTTTAAACCTATAATCCGAAAAATATGTCATACACTCACCACCACTTAATTACTTATTATACCATGAAAAAAGCACAATTCTGTGCATTATACTTATATATTTATCAAACACTTATATTCATATTCTATCTCATATTTTTTAGTATAAATACTGCTTATTCCCCTAGTAAATTTATAGGTATCATTTATAAGACAGAAAGTTGTATAGGAGTTACACTTACCCCTTGACCAAAAGCGCTAGTTGCAAGTTCAAGTGGACCTACATTTTTTAAATCAAATAATATTCCTGTGCTTTCTCCATTTAAATCAATACCAGTTTTTTTACCAAAACCAAATTTATTAATATATTTAAATAATTTGTTTTTACCTAGCTTTTGACCTAAAACTACAAATCCTGGGTTACAAGAGTTTTCTACTACTTGAAGAAATGTTTGATTTCCATGTCCTTCATGTTTCCAACAATGAAGTCTTCTTCCTGAGACACTAATAGAACCACTATCAAAATATCTATCCTCAAAAATATTTACTGTTTCTTCTTCAATTGAAGCTGCGAGTGTTACGATTTTAAAAGTTGAGCCTGGCTCATAATTACTCCATATTGACAAATTTCTATTTATTTCTTCAGTAGTATAGTTTTGATAATAATTAGGATTAAAAGTCGGCCTATTACTCATCGCAAGTATTTCTCCTGTTTTTGGGTTCATTACAATGCCTAGAGCTTGTTCTGGATTATATTTTGTAACTGCATTATTAAGTTCTCTTTCAAGAGCAAGCTGCAGATCTAAATCAATTGTTAAACTTATATTCATTCCACTTTGTGGAGCTTCATATACTTCATTTAGTTTTAATTTATGTCCTTTTCCATCAGAAAAATATTTTATACTTCCGTTTTCTCCAGTTAGATACTCATCATATAAAAGTTCTACTCCACTAAGTCCTTGATTATCTATTCCAACATATCCAAGAACATGACTGAGTACTTCATCATACTCATAGTTTCTTTTACTTTCTTTTACCAAGTAGACTCCATCAATATTAAGAGCATCAATTTTATCTGCGACTTCATAACTGAGTCTTCTTCCTTCTGGATGTACTCTTTCTATAGATGTTTTTTTACTAAAATGTCTTAATATTTCTTCATAATCAGCATCAAGAATTTTACTTATTTTTTTCGCCGCATCTTTTTTATTTTTTATTTGATTTGGAACTACTACTAAAGATGCTGTAGTAAGGTTACTTGCGATTACTTTTCCATTTCTATCAAGAATTTTTCCTCTATCAGCTTCTACTGGTAACTCTCTACTCCATAAATTATTAGCTAAATCATTAAGTTTATCATATTCTATTACTTGAATGTAAAAAACTCTAGCAATAATAATTATAAAAATTAGTATAACAAATAATAAAATGTATTTTATTCTCTTATTTTGAGCATTTAAAAACATAAGTTCCTCCTTTTTAAACTTATGTTTTTTTTTATTTAAAATTAATAGTTTTAAAAATTTTCTGGTTTATGTACTCTTCTTATATTATTTATTCTACTTACTAAATTTGAAAGTTCTTTAACTTCCTCTTCTAATTTAGAAAGAGTTATATTATCAAGGTCATTTAACGTAATTGGCTTATAAATTAAATTTAAATCTTTTGCTTTCCTAACTAATAATACATACTCTACATAATATAAATAATATTTTTTAAAATATTCATCATGAGTAGTAGAATTATAAATATACTCTTCACATTGTTCTTCCATTGTCTCTTCTACAGCCTCAATTATATCATCTGTAGCTAAGAAAACTTCAGTTACTCCATTTAAATATGTTATTGAAATTTTTCCATTATTAATATGGTACTCTTTTATGATTTCACTTTTACTAAGTCCTTCAATACTTTTTAACATTTTTTCCTCCAGAAAAATATTATATCACTTTTTTTTATTTTAAGCATTATTTTCTAATTCTTTTTACAAAATCATCAAGTCTTACATTTTCTACATTATTAGGTATTTCATCTAAATATTTAGTAGGATCTACTGTGTCATATGCTTGATAAATTGAAGCGAAAGCATCAACTAAATTATATGAAAATCCATTGTCAATTAAATGTGCTAGATAACTATAGAACTCTTCATATTTTAAATTTGTTACCTTTCCATTTCCAATTGTATTTAAAATCATTGTAACAAAACATAAAAGTTCTGTATTATTATTAGGTAAATATTCTCCTTTATAGTTTTTAAGATATTTACTTTCTAATTCTTTTCTTTTTATAACTTTGTTGATTTCTAAATATTTGGAAACAAAGGGATAAGAACCCGCTAGCTTAGAACTATCTAAGTCTACTACTCTTAACATCTCATTATCAAAATCCCATAAAAAATTTCCCTCATGCATATCAGATAAATAAAATCCTTCTCCTAATATTTTTATTTTTTGAAGTCTATTTAACATACTCCCAATCATTTTTAAATATGTTATTTTTTCTTTTATATCTATATCTTTATGTTGCAGTATTAAAACTAAGTTTATATTTTCTTTAATATAAGGCATTATGTAGCCTAAATGTTCACTAATACCTCCCCCGATTTCTTTACGTTCGATGAAAGCTAATTTCTCAGGAAGTACAAGTTCTGGTACTGTAGAAAAACTACTTCTAAATTCCATTAAATTATTAATTGTTGCTAGCTTATTACTAATGTATGTTTTACCAAGAGGTCTAAACTCTTTTAATATTTTAGGTTCTTTTCTCCAGTTTTTGCCAATATTAATTGGATATAAAGTACTTTCAGTGTTAGTTACAATAGGTGGTAACTTTAAGTTTTTAAGTTCACTTTTCTTTCTATAACTTATTTTAATTGTTTCCATATTTCCCCCATTTACTTAAGAGGGTATATTAACACAAAATCTAACTTTTGTAAAGAAAAAGTATATACCTCTCAGTATATACTAACTTACTTTTTCTATATCTACAAAGACTTTTAAATCATTAATTTTTAATTCTTCTGCTAAAGTGTATTTTTTATTTATTTCAACAGCAAGTGTTTCACCTTTTATATAATCTTCAAATGAAGATAAAACTTTTTCAAATTCTGCGTTATCTTCATAATATATTTTAATTCTATCTGTTATATTATAATCTCTTTCTTTTCTTAAGTTTTGAATTTTAGATACAAATTCACGAGCAAGGCCTTCAAGTATTAAATCTTCTGTTAAATTAGTATTTAATATAACAAATTCATTATCCTCACTTAAAGTATTAAACCCTTCTAATGCCTCAACACTTACTTCTATCATATCACTAGTTACATTTATTTTATCACCAATATCAAGTGTTATCTCTTCATTATTTACAAGTTTATCTTTTTTTTCTTCGCTTAGATTTAAAAGTTCATTTTTAAACTTACCAATATTTTTACCAAGCATTGGTCCTGCGACTTTAAAATTAGGTTTTATAACATAATTCATAAAATCTTTTAAATTAGTTGCGAATGTAACTTTCTTAACATTTAACTCTTCATAAATTAAATTAACTAAATCTCCTAGTAATTCTTCATTCTTTGAGTCTAATATTACTTCACTAAGCGGTTGACGTACCTTTATTTTAGCTTCTTCTCTTAAGTTTCTCCCCATAGAAATAAGCATTCTTACCTTATCCATCTTCTCTTCTATTTCTTCATTTATCATTAAATCATTATATTCAGGGAAAGTACTTAAGTGAACACTTTCTTCATCTGTTAAGTTTCTATAAAGTTCTTCTGATAAAAATGGTACGATTGGAGCAATTATCTTACTTAGACCAAGTAAAACATCATATGTGACTTTATATACATTCATTTTGCTTTCTGTCTTATCACTTGCCCAAAATCTATTTCTGTTTCTTCTAATATACCAATTACTTAATTCTTCACTTACAAATTCAGTTATTTTTTTAACAACTTTATTTAAGTCATATTCTTCATAATACTCTGTTACTTCTTTTATTAGTTTATTATATTTTGATAATAACCATTTATCAATTATTTCAAGTGATTCATAATTAAGTTTAAAATCTCTTGGATCTATATTATCCGCATTAGCATAAATTGAGAAAAAGTTATATGTATTTTTAAGTGGATTAAAGAATTTGGAATGTACTTCTTTTAATCCATCTAAATCAAACTTAAGCGGAGTCCATACTGGAGAAACATATGGCAAATACCATCTTAACGTATCAGCTCCATATTCTTCTATAAGTGCGAATGGATCAATTGCATTCCCTTTACTTTTACTCATTTTTTTACCGTTTTTATCAAGTAATAAATCATTTACTAAAACTCTTTTATATGAACTTCTTCCCATTACAAATGTGCTTATTACAAGTAAAGTATAAAACCATCCTCTAGTTTGGTCTACACCCTCACATATAAAATCTGCTGGAAATTGCGTTTCAAAAAGTTCTTTATTTTCAAATGGATAATGATATTGAGCAAATGGCATAGAACCTGAATCAAACCAACAATCTATAACATCACTAACACGTGTCATCTCCTTACCACATTTAGGACATTTTAAGTGAACATTATCAACATAAGGTCTATGAAGTTCAATATCTTCTGTTATGTTTTCTATAGATTTTTCTACTAATTCTTTTCTTGAACCAATCATTTCTAAATGTCCACAAGAACATTTCCATAAAGGAAGAGGTGTTCCCCAATATCTACTTCTAGATATTGCCCAATCATTCATATTTTCTAACCAATTTCCAAATCTTTTTTCACCTATATAACTTGGATACCATTCTATTTTTTTATTTTCATTTATTATTTTATCTTTATAATCAGTTATTTTTATATACCAACTTGGTTTAGAATAATATAAAAGTGGTGTATCACATCTCCAACAATGTGGGTAGTTATGTTTTATTTTTTCTTTTTTAAATAATAATCCTTTTTCTTTTAAATACTTTATTACTTCAACATCAGCATCAAAAACAACAGTACCTTTCCATGGCCCTTCTAAATATTTTCCATCTTCTCCAACAGGATTTATAACTGGTAAATCATATCTTTTACCAATATTGTAGTCATCCTCACCAAAAGCAGGAGCAATATGAACTATACCTGTCCCATCTTCCATTGTTACATAGTTATCAGTTGTAAGAAAAAATGCTTTTTTATCTGTTTTTATAAATGGTAAAAGTTGATCATATTCTATGCCTTCTAAATCTTTTCCTTTATATTCTTCTAAGACTTCATAATCATCAAAGTATTTACTTGCAAGTTTTTTTGCGATTATAAATTTATTTCCTTTACTTACTAATTTAATATAATCTTCATTTGGATTAACACAAAGTGCCACATTAGCAAGTAATGTCCAAGGAGTTGTAGTCCAAACTAAAAAATATACATCTTCATCTTTTTTCTTCATTAAAACAGTAACAGTTTCAACACTAACTTCTTTATAACCTTGTGCGACTTCATGTGAGGCAAGACCAGTTCCACATCTGTGGCAATACGGAAGTATTTTATGTCCCTCATAGATTAGTCCTTCTTCAAAATATTTTTTAAGTATCCACCATTCGGTTTCAATATAATCATTTTTATATGTAATATATGGATTTTTAAGATCAATAAATTGACCTAGTTTTTTAGTAACTTCTGCGAAAGCTCTTTCATTTTCCCATACACTTTCTCTACATTTTTCATTAAATTTTTCTATTCCATATGCCTCAATATCTGTTTTGTTTTTAAAACCTAATTTTTTTTCTACACCAAGTTCAACTGGTAGACCATGAGTATCCCAACCTACTTTTCTAAGTACTTTGTAACCTTTCATTGTCTTATATTTACAAAAAGCATCTTTTAAAAACTTGGCCATTAAATGGTGTATTCCAGGCATCCCATTAGCTGTAGCTGGGCCATCATAAAATACAAAATAATCTTTGTTTTTATCTACCGATTTCTCTAGTATATTAATTTTTTCCCAATACTCTGTTATTTCATCTTCTATTACGCTTTCTCTTCTTTTATCAAGTTCTTTAAATTTCATTTTTTCTTTCCTTTCTTTTTTAATAAATTATCTATAGTTCTAATTAAAACTTCATTTTCATCTTCCTTTTGATCTAGAAAATTTTCATTTATTACACGTTCTTGTTCTTCTAGAAAATCTCTAATGCTAATAAAGTTTCCAGCATTTATAAATTCCATTAATAAATTTTTCTTATATTCTACATCTTTATCTGTGTACTTGCAAGTATTATATTTATAAAATTTTGTATGAATAAATCCGTTTTCTTCTTTTATTAGCTCTGGAAAAAGATCTAACTTTTTATTTAAAACTTCTTGAAGATGATAAAACTCTTTCATCTTTTTCTCAAATCTTAATAAATGTTCTTTAGCGTCTTTATCATTATTTTCACTAATTATTTTATCAAAATATCTTTTTCTTTTTTTCTTATCTATATATAAATCTATATCTAAAGAAGAAAGTTCATACGCACTTAACTTTAATAAGAGTTTTTCTTTTTTCATTGTTCCTCCCAAATAAAAAGGATGATACAAGGAGCAAATAAATGCGGTACCATCCTTAAGATTACTTAATTTTTTCAACACACACATGTGCGTTCTTACTTTTAATAAGAATCATCAAGAGTGATCTATATCTATCATATTTATTAGTTTACACCAACCACTAACTCTCTTTAAAATATTAATAAATACCGTCTCTATCATTTGATCTAAAATCTATTTTTTCGAGTTCATCAATTACTTCAAGTTGTCCTTCAACTATACTACGTAATTTTCTTTTTAAATAATTTATATTTCTTTTTAATCTATCTGTGTCCTCTTCAGCTTTCTCAGCCTTTATTAATGCTTCATTTATAATCCTATTAGCATTACGTCTTGCATCATTTATAATTCTTTCACTTTCTTCATGAGCAAGTCTTTTAATTTCTGAGGATTTGCTCTCAGCAGTAAATATTGCTCTATTTAAAGTTTCTTCAACTTGTTCATAATGCTTTAACTTATCTTTTAAACCTTTTATTTCAATTTCGCTTTCAATAAATTTTGCTTCACTCTTCTTTGATTTTTCAAGTAAACTTTCATACTCTCTAATCATCTCATCAATAAAGTTATTTACTTGATTTATATTATAACCGCGAAATTTATGTTCAAATTTCTCCATAGGACACCTCGATTATTTATTTTTTTACCACTCAACTAAATCTTGTTCAACTACTTCTTTTCCGTCATCTTCTGTAATTTTACCTTGGACATTTATATTTTTAGGAGTACATAAATAAATTCCACTTCCTACTTTTTGTAAGTCTCCTCCAATCGCATATAAAGTTCCGCTTAAAAAGTCAATTATTCTTTTTGCTTGATCACTTGTTACTCTTTTAAAATTAACAAGCACAGAATTTTTAGCTTTTAAATGATCTGCGATTTGTTGTGATTCTGAGTATGCTCTTGGTTCTAGTAGTATCATTTTATTTCCATCTTCACCTGTATTTTTACCTTGTTTGCTTGGTTTGTAATACTCCTCATCACTACCTAGTATTTCTTCGCTTTCAAATATATCTTTAAATTTTTTAAATGCCATATTTTTTACGCCTCCATTATAAACTTACTTACCTTAGTTAATTTTAACATAAATTAAAGTTTTTGCAAAGACTTTATTTAAATTTACGTTTCTTTCTAAAAAATAAATACAATATAACAATTATTAAAGCAGAAAATGATAATAAAATTATATTTTTAGTTGTAAAAAATTTATATTTTATATCATCTTTTAAATAAACATCATATTTTTCTACCTCTTCTTTATCAGCATAAATTCTAACAGTACCTAATTTATCTCCTTTAGTGATTTTCATATTTATTTCATTTATTCCATCATATTTTACTTTTATCTCTGAGGATTTTTTTAAATATTTTTTTATTGTTTTATCTTGTTTTAATAAATATTCTTCTTTCTTACCATCTTTAACTTTTAACTTCTTGATTATATCATTCTTTTTAATTATAGGAATATAATCATAGTTTAAACTATAATAATCATATATTTTATTCGCATCAATTATATGATAAGGAATATTTGCATTACTCGGTGCATTACATGTAACAAGAAGATAATCTACATTATTTAAGGTAGAGATACTTGCTAAGCAAAGTCCAGCTTCATCAGTGTAACCTGTTTTAGAGCCTTTTATTTTAGATGTATCTATATTAAAGTGTTTTCCTATACTTAATACTGAACTTTCTAATTCTAAATTATTTGTAGTCTTATATTCTTTTGTTTCAAATATTTTTTTAAATTCAGGGTTTTTAAGAGCATATTTTAAAAGTAATGATACATCATAAACTGTTGAAAAATGTCCTTCTTCGTCAATTCCAGTCACATTTTTAAAAGATGTATTTTTCATTCCTATTTCTTTTGCTTTTTCATTCATTAGTTCTACAAAAGCCTCTTCACTCCCAGAAGTTTTTATTGCAAGAGATATACATGCATCCGCACCAGATGGTAAAAGTGCTCCGAAAAGCAAATCTTCTACAGTTACAACTTCTCCTACTTTAAAACCAGCAACTGAAAGACCGTAATTGTTTTCTACAGCTAATTTTGGAATAGTAACTTTTTCATTTAAATCCAGATTTTCAAGTGCGATTATACTAGTCATCATCTTAGTAAGACTTGCAATTTCAATTACTTCATTTTTGTTTTGCTCAAAAATAATATTATTATCATTCATATTATATAAAACAACATTTTTACTATTTAAAGAAAGCTCTGAAGCATTTATATTAAAACAAAAACAAATAGTAAAAATTGTAAAAATTAAACAACCAAGCATCCTTTTCACTACTATCACCATTTTAATAATACAACAAATAATATAATTTTAAAAGAAAAAAAGAATAGAATTTCTATTCTGGTACTGGTCCCTCTATAGGATCAGCTTGTTTTCTTGTCTCTAATATTCCATCTATTCTATTTATTACTGGATTATCAGCAGTATCACTATTAAATGTATGTTCTCCAGTTGAAGTTGTAACCCTTACACTAACCTTTGGTGGATCTTCTATTATTTCAAAAAATTCTATCTTATAACTTCTATTTATATTTGTTATTTCACTAAATCTTCTTATAAAATTTTCCACAAATTTTTCTTTTTCAATAACAACTTCTGCATTATAAAAGTATACTCCTCTATCAACACTATCAATCATCGCTGCTTCTGTCGCTTCTTTAAGTAAATAATAATCACTTTCATCAGCTGTAGAGTAGTTGTATACAAAAAACATTACTAAAAGAATAAATAAACCCAATCCTATTAATAAATAACCCCAATAACTCGCTTTCATAATGACCTCCTATTTTGTATTGTTCCTTACAAAACTTTGTGAATACTTATTTATATTATTTAGAAAATCGCTTTCACACACTCTTTCTCCACCAATTATTTCACAATCCAAACTATAATTTAAGTATCCGCCTTCTTTTTCTTCTCTTATATTATAATTTCTAATATCTCTCATATTACTAGGAGATAAAACAACTACGTATTCTGGCAATTCTGAGTAAGTTTTGTTAGAATTTCTCTCTATGCTTTCTTCATTAATTATATATCTCCAATTGTATGGTCTTTTATTTCCTCTATGATCTGGAAATACATCATTTAATGATATGGTTCTATAATAGTAATTATTAAGTTCATTAAATGGTATATCTGTATCATCTGGATTGTCTGGATCAGGATCATTTTCATTAGGAGGGGTTTCACCACCTACAACACTATACTGACATGTATATGTATAATCCTCACCTAACTCACTTTTCTTATTTCCTTCTATTGTTGTATCTATATCATAATCTGTATCAACTTTAGCACTTGATAGTATTGGATATATATTGTGATCATCTATATAATATCCATCCTTTATATTTTCTCCAATATTTTCTCCTACCTGTACTTTATTTTTTTGATAATCAAAATAATAATTTTGTGTGTTTTTCATTTCATAATTTGTTTTCGTACTTCCTCTATATCCTCCACTAACATTACTTACAGATATTGCTCCTGCTTTCTTACTACTATCCATCTTTGTTTCAAGTGAATCCTTTGGTTCATACGTCACATCATATGTTAAATTTGTTCTATCCATTGTACTATTAAGTTGACTTTTATTTGATGAAGTACAATATGTATTTATTGATGATGTCATTGAATTATTTGCTATCCTAAAGTATCTACCTGCATATAAATATTTATCTTCTTCCCCTAATGTAAATGCTCTTCTTATATCTTCTTTTCCATATAACACAAAATTTCTATTCTTTAAACAATATACTGGAATCTCAGAAGTATTAAAGTTTGTTGTATTTCTAACTGAGGCTAAATCTTTTGTTACAAATGACATTCCTGTATGACCATCTTCTGTTGCATACGAACTATTATCTCCTCTTAATAATATATCAAGAGCTGTATTAGTTGAAACTGTTGTTGACTCATCAATTACCAAAGAGTCATTTTTACTTGCACTTTGTTTCTTTTCTTTACACTGCGTTGGAAGTTTATCTCCTTCATCAAAATCTATTGGTGTTCTCTTACAAGTACACGTTTTACTTACATCTAAATTTATCATTGTTTTAGTATGTGTTGGATATGTCCAGCTTTCTGTTACATACCCTCCTCCTCTATATCCTTTTCTATTACTCAAACCACTTCTAAATAATACATATCTCCATAGTTTTTTGCCATCTTCAATAGCTGCAACTCCTGCGCTAATCGTTCCAGAAAGATACATTCTATTTAATACTATATGTCCACCAGAAGCAGAATAAAGTGCTCGTCTAGTATTTACATTTCTAGGAAAAGTTCTTTCATTTTCGCCGTGATAGTGATAAGTTGGTAAATAAACATTTCGATTACTTGTAGTAAAATTATTATACCTATCCACAGCATTTCTACAAGCAGTTCCACACGTTAAATTACTACTAGATAATCCAACACCAGTTCTAACAAACGCAGAATCTGCTCTTGCGATTACGTTTGTACTATAGTTAGTCTCATCAATACTCATTCCTTTACTTTCAAAGAAAGATTCAACACTTGATGATACTACATCCCTATAAATTGCAATATCCTTGTAAAAAACTTTACTACTATTTTTTACAGCCGCAGACGGAGCAGTTAGTCTTATTCTTAAATGAAATTGAAGCTTTGCATTTCGTTCATATGTACAAAGAGTATTATTAGTATTATTTTTCTCATCAGCTACTCCTCCACAGTTGTCATGTACACAGCTTGGATTAGTTGGTCTATCACATTCAATATTGTTTGCTTCTGCTATAATGGATTTTATTTCATCTATATTTATATCAGCATAAAATCCTATATTTCTATACAAATTATTCCAACCATCACTTGTGTTTTTTCCATGAATAAATTGTCTAAAACTTGTATCACTCCATGAAGCTTGATATTCACAATCAGCATTATCATATTTAGCAAACTTTCCACTTTTTTGAAAGTGTGCACAAGTAAGCTTCTTTATTTTTACAGTAGTTGCTGGAATTGTTTTTACAACTTTTCCATTACTTATTACTTGAATTGCATATGAGTTTGAAAAACCATCATATGAATCTGCATTAAATAAAAGCCCCCACCCATATATACGTATAGTACTATTATTTACTTTAGTAACATCTGTAATCGAATATCTAAAGTCTTCATCATTTGTATTTTTAGAGTACCTACAATAATATCCTCCATTACTTTTTCTTGTACAATTACTATTAACTCCAAATACTTCAGAAGGAAATATAAAAAATACTAATATTAAAAATGTTACAAATAAAATTTTCTTCATTATACCACCATTTTCTTTTTCTTCTTTTTATAAACTACTATCATAACAATTCCTAAAGCTAAAAGCACGAAAACTATACTAGATAATATTATAGTAAATTTATTTGCTTTTTCTTTTTCTGTTTTTTCTTCTTTTTCCTTTCCGCTAATTTGTTTCTTAGTTTCTTCTTTTGCTTTTTTTACTTCATCTTCTGGTAATTTATTTGTATCATATATTTTTGATTCTTCATTTAAAACAAATTCTTCCTCAATTTCTTTTGGAGTTGTTTGTTTTTGATTGTTACTTTTATTTAAAGCGGTTTTATAAGCAACAAGTTTATCATAGATATCACTTATTTTAATATCTTCTGTAAGTATTCTTTGACAATATTTATAATCTTTTATATCGCTACATATATCCATATCCGCATATTCGTTATACTGTGGTAGTTTTATACTTATTATTCTGGCCGGAGTTTCACAAGTATAATTATAGTCATATATTGGAATTTGCACAGTATACGACTCGAGTATTGCATCAGCATACATTACACCAGTTCTATTATCAGCACCATTTATATCTACCGCAGCAATATTTTTTGTCATATTACTAAGGGTTATCTTAAATGCAGGCAAACCTTCTTTATACATAAATTTATAACTAGCTTTTACTTTTGCCGCATCATTTTTCGCCTTACTACATACATCAGCATTAGCATTTATAAATGTAGGAAAAGTAAGGAGCATTAACATAAAAAACATCATCTTCAAACTTTTTATATTCATATCTACACCAACTATTCTTTATTCTTATTTTATTTTATCATACTTTTAAAGTAAAAAAAAGAATAGATTTTTTAACTTCTATTCCTTTGAAAGTCTTCTGCGTAATCTCCAGAAATAATATTATTTAGAAAATCACTTTTGCATTCTCTTTTTCCACTTACTATTATACAATCTAAACTATAATCTAAATATCCGCCTTCTTTTTCCTTGCCTAAATTATATTTTCTTATATTTCTCATATTATTAGATGTCAATATAACTGCATATTCAGGTGTACTAGCATATGTTTTATTTGCATTTTTTTCAATTGTTTGTTCATTAATTACATATCTCCAGTTGTACGGTCTTTTGCTTCCTCTATGGTCTGGAAAAACATCATTTAATGATATAGTTCTGTAATAATAATTCATATATTCTTCTGGATAATCACCTGGATCCCCACCTGGTTCAGGATCTGGAATTGTAGTGTTATTTTTTACAACATAATCACATGTGTATGTAAAATCAGATAATTCATCATTTCCTTTTTTATTTTTATCTCCAGTTATGAAAGTTATTATATCTTGTTTTTTACCTACTGGTGTACTTGATAATATCGGATATATATTATGATCATCAATATAATATCCATCTTTCATATTTTCTCCTAAATTTTTTCCAATTTGAACTTTATTTGTCTGATAATCAAAATAATAATTTTGTGTGTTTTCCATTTCATATTTCAAACTTAAATTAGCAATATACCCATTAATACTATTATCATAAGAAGGCTCTAAATCAACATTTTTAGGATTTTTATTATTAGTCATTTTAGTATCTAAAGATTCGTCAGGCTCATACTCCAAGTCATAAACTAAATTACTTTCTTTTAAAACTTTTTCTAATGCAGTTTTACTTGTAGATGCACATGTCATTTCAATATTTGCGCTCATACTTCCTTTTTCAATTCTAAAATATCTTCCTCCATAAAGATATTTATCAGTAGTCCCTAAAGTAAAAGCCCCTAAAATATCACTTTTTCCAAACAAATTAAAGTCTCTGTTTTTTAAACAATATACTGCGGTATCAGTTTTACTATAATTAGTAATATTTCTAACTTCCCTTATTTTATTATAATTGTATCTAGAAGGACTTGCTGGATTATTATTTCCATTTAATAAAACTTCTAAGGCATCTTTTACCTCATATTCTTTTTCTGTTGATAATCCTTTATTTAATACTAATTTATCATCTAATTTTCCTTTTTGAGTATCATCGGCACAAGTATTTGGCATATCCTTATCTTGTTCTATATCTAAGTCTGAAGGTAAACAACTACATGTTTCACTTAAATTTACAGTTAAAATGGTTTTACCAGCACTTGGAATCGTCCAACTTTCTGATATCCATCCTGTTTGACTATTAGATCCTGTTTTTAAAATTTTGGAATTTGCTTTTTCTCCTGAGGCTCTCCTACCTGTAGTAACCACTCCACCTACCTGTATTCCTTGCATAAAAACTCTACTATTTGAATTGCTACTAGGAAATTTAGTATTAGGATAAACTTTCCTATTTAAAAAGTTTAATGTTCTGTATGATGAAGCAGAATATGATTTTGCTGGTAAATATAAAGTTTTACCTCCAACTGTAATATTATTACCATAAGCAAGTCTAGAATCCCTTACTATTGCATACTCAGCCACTGTTGTAATTTTTTTACTTAAAGTATTCGAATTTATTGTAAAACCATTCTTACTTAAAGCGGTTTTTGTAGATGGTTCAATAATCTCTTGATTAATACCTGAAGTTCCTACACCAACACTTTTAGTATCATAAACCCCAATATCTCTATAAAATTCTGTAATATTTTTAGTAGCGTTTCCTTGTGTTTTTAATTTTAATCTAAATCCAATTTTAGCAGTACCGCTTCTAGTAAATTCACATTTGTCATCTTTCCAAGTACAATTATTTTTTATTGAGCAAGTGGTGTCTTTTAATTCTCCTTCAGATGGACAACCTGCTCCAACCTTCTTTTTTAATTCTTCTTTTATTCTATTTAAATCTAATGTAACATAAAAACCAACATTTCTATATATTTGATTCCAATAATTACTTTTCGAAATTTTTTTATTACCATTTCTAATATGATTTACTATAGTAGATGTACTTGATCTAGAGTTTGCATAACAGGTATTATTATTAGGAAAAACAGAACCATTCTTCATATAACTTGCACAAGTAAGATCCAGTGATTGATTAGTGGCTTTTACTTCATATGGTAAAGTATCTACTACATCACCTTTATCATTTAAAAGCGTAACTTGCATAGTATATGTATTAGCATATCCCTCATAACTATCAACACCTGTTACGTATGCCCAACCATAAAATGTTATTGTTGAACTACCCCCTGTCATCGCAGAAATTCCATATTTAAACTCAGAACTATTATACCTATCAGAACTTGAATAAGAATATTTAATTTGTCCATTACTATATCTAGATGGACTTGACTTTGATGCATCTATCTTAAGAGGTAAGATCAAACACAATAATAAAAATACTAAATTTAAAATTATTATTTTCTTCATACTAACTCTCCACTTTTTTTCTTTTCAAATATATAACTATTATAATACATAATATAACTGCAAGAAATATTAATACACTTATTAAAATTAAACTATTTTTATTTTCCTTATTTTCATCTGATAAAACCAAAGCATCATCAATATTTTCATATTTTTTTAAATTCCTATTTTCAGCAACAACATCCCTATAAGCAATTATTTTTTCTCTAATTTGTTCTGGTAAAATATCTTCATCAATTAATTGTTTACAATATTTAAAATCTTCTATCCCTTCACATATTTTATAATCAGAATAGTTATTATAAAGCGGAAGCTTTAAACTTATTTCATAAATTGGTTCATTACATTGATCGTTATTTGAATATACAGGAAATACTATTTTCTGTGTCGTATCTAAAGCCATTACATCATATTCACCATTTGTAATTGGTTCACCATAATCTGTATAAACTGTAATGCTATTTTTAACATTATTTACTTTTATTTTAAAATACCCAACATCATCCTCATCATAAAAGAACTCATACCTTAACTTTACACTTGCGGCATCTTTTGCTGCATCACTACAAACATCTGCATTAACAAATGTAGGAACTATAAGTAGTATAAGCATAAAAACCATTAGCTTTAAATTTTTTATATTCATATCCACACCAACTATTCTTTATTCTTTTTATATTTTAACATGTTTTTAAAATTAAAAAAAGAATTTATAAAACTATTTTTGACTCTATAAATTCTTTTACTTCATCTAAATTTAAAACCACTTGTTCCATAGTATCTCTGTTTCTAATAGTTACAGTATTTTTTTCTAGTGTATCATCATCCACAGTTAAGGAATATGGTGTACCATAAATATCTTGTCTTCTATATCTTTTTCCAATACTACCAGACTCATCATAACTAACTGGAAAATATTTAGATAATTCATTAAATATTTCTTTTGCCTTTTCTGAGTGAACTTTCTTTATTAGAGGAAGAACAGAAAGTTTATACGGTGCTAAGAAAGGATGTAGTTTTAACACTTCTCTATCATCTTCTTTAGTATATGCTCCAAATAAAACAGCTAAAAAGACCCTGTCAACCCCACACGTACTTTCAATTACATATGGTATTATTTTTTCGTTAGTATCTGGATCAAGAAAAGTTTGCATTACCCCACTATATTCACTGTGTCTTCTTAAATCATAATCGGTTCTATTATGTGTCCCATTTATCTCTCCCCATCCAAAAGGAAATTTATATTCAATATCACAAGCTTCTTTTGCATAATGTGCAAGTTTTTCATGATCTTTATATCTCAAATTTTCTTCTTTTAAACCTATTTTCAACAAAAATTCTTTTGCGTAATTTTTAAAATATTTATAAATTTCATCATCCTCACCATTTTTACAAAATGTTTGAAACTCCATTTGTTCAAATTCAATTGTTCTAAATATAAAATTTCCTGGTGTTATTTCATTTCTAAAAGCTTTACCAATTTGACCAATTGAAAAAGGAAGCTTACATCTCATTGTTCTTAAAACATTTAAAAAATTAACATATTCACCTTGAGCATTTTCTGGTCTTAAATAAATTTTACTTGAACTATCCTTTATTACTCCTCTACTTGTCTCAAACATCAAATTAAAGTCTCTTATATCAGTAAAATTACTCTTACCACAATTTGGACAAGGTACTTTATTGTCTCTAATAAACTCAATTAATTCTTCTTCACTCATAGCATCAGCATTTAAAGTATTATCATATTCATCTACTAAATTATCCGCACGAAGCCTACACTTACATTCTTTACAATCAATTAATGGATCGGAAAAACTACCTACATGTCCACTTGCTTCCCATACACGTGGATGCATAAGTATCCCACTATCAAGTTCATAAGCATTTATTCTTCTATTAATAAAATAATTTCTCCATGCATCTTTTATATTATTCTTAAGCATACTTCCAAGAGGACCATAGTCCCATGTGTTAGCTAGCCCTCCATATATTTCACTTCCACTAAAAATAAATCCATATGTTTTAGCAAACTTTGTCATTTGTTCCATATTCATATATATCTCCTCCTAAAAAATAAAAGACTCCCAGAGTTGTAGGACGAGACTTCCCGCGGTTCCACCTACTTTATTCTAAGAATCTCTCTTTTATTATATAGCTCCTAGGTTTCCAAGCCTAATCATCACTTCTTTAAAAATATTATATTCTTTTTTTAAAAGAATATCAACTAAGAATTTTTACTTGTTTAATTTTCTTTAATATCGTTTATCATTTTTATCTTCCTTCTTTATAAAATTTCTTTTTAAGAAAAAATTATAAATTATAATTATAAATTAAAGTAAATATATTAATTTTTTATGTATTTTTTTTAAGGAATATGCTATAATACCGGAGGAAAAAGGTGAAAAAGATGAAAAAAACATACATATTTGGGCATAGAAATCCTGATACTGACTCTATTTGTGCGTCTATTACTTTATCTAACTTAAAAAACAAACTTGGTTTTCATACAGAACCAATGAGATTAGGAGAAGTAAATAATGAAACTAAATTTGCATTAAATTATTTTAATGTGGAAAAACCAAAATTTTTAAATGATGTTAAATTACAACTTAGCGATGTAAATTATTTAAAGGGATTTTATGCGAATGAAGAAATGTGTTTATATGATTCGTATAACTTAATGAGCGAAAATAATGTAAGTGGTATACCAATTATAGAAAAAAATGGAAAACTAAGTGGTATGATTACCTTAAAAGAAATAGCTAATTATCTTATAAATGGAGATTTTGAAAACATTAAAACAAGTTATGATAATATACTTAGAACACTTGAAGCTAAAGAATTACTTAGATTTAACGATGAAATAGAAGGTAAAATTAGAGTTGCCTCATATAGAAGTACAACTATAAGAGAAAATGTTGATTTTAATGAGTCAGATATTTTAATTGTTGCTGATAGACACAGTGTTATTGAATATGCAATAAAAAAGAAAATACAACTTATTATCTTAGTTGGAGACTCATTTATAAAAGAAGAACATTTAGAAGAAGCTAGAAAAAATAAAGTCAATATTATTAAAACTAAACTTAGTGGATTTTTTGTTACAAAAAGAATTAACTTATGCTCATATAATAAATATTTAATTGAAAACAAAAATAATGAACCTGTATATTTTTATAATTATGACTATGTAAATGAATTTAAAGAAAGTGCTAATAAAATAAGACATACTAATTATCCGATAGTTGATAAAAATGAAAAATGTTTAGGACTTCTTAGAATGGCAGATATTGATTCAAATGAAAGAAAAAAAGTTATACTTGTAGATCACAATGAGCCAAGACAAAGTGTAATTGGTCTTGATGAAGCTGAAATATTAGAAGTAATTGACCATCACAATATCGGAAATATTCATACAAAAAATCCTATTAACTTTAGAAATATGGCTGTTGCTAGTACAAATACTATTATTTATACAATGTATAAAGACCATAATATACCACTATCAAGAGAAATGGCTGGGTTAATTTTCTCAGGTATATTATCTGATACACTATTACTTAAAAGTCCAACTACAACTGAATTAGATAAAAAAATAGTAAAAGAATTAGAAGAATTATTAAATTTAGATTATATGGAATATGGACTTTTAATGTACAAAGCTGGTGTTGATATAACTGGTAAAACTATTGAGGATGTAATAAATACAGATTATAAACAATACGAAGTCGGAGAAGATTCAATAGGTATTTCACAAGTAATGACTCTATCTATTGAAAATATTGAAAATAACAAACAAGCTTACATTGAAGAACTAAATAAAATGAGTAAAGATAGAAACTTAAAAATTGTTGCTTTATTTGTAACTGATATAATAAATAATGGTTCATATCTTTACTATAATGAAGAAAGTGAAAACCTAGTAAAAATTGCATTTAATATTGAAGATATAAAGCAAGGCGTGTATTTACCAAATTATGTTTCAAGAAAAAAACAAATGTTACCAAAATTATTAGATGTATTAGACTAAAAAAAGTGGGAATTCCACTTTTTTTAATTAGTTATTACAAACCTACTACTTTCAAGTGCTGAGGCATGGCCAGTTCCACCGTTTAATGCAAATACTCCTGGAGCATAACGACTATTATACATTCCTCCCCTATAATGCCATGGATATAATCCTCTTAAATTATATATATCTAAAGAATACCATGTAAAAACTTCTTTAGATGCATCACCAAGTTTTCCAGTGTTTTTTCTAGCTGTTTCACCATTAAAAGAATATTTATCATAGTATTTTTCTGATGGGTAATCATAATCTCCAGTAAAATCAATATAACTTCCAGTAGCATACACAATACCAGTAAAGCCAGAATTTGCACCATAAGAACCTCCACTCATCATACTCTTTCCATCTGGACCTACCATATTTCCCATTACATACTCTAATGCACCACCACTCATGTCATATACTCCATATATATTTCCAGTAGTTGATGCACTACTCCCTAGTTCTGTTTCATATGAATTGCAAGTTGCACTTTCACTACTTCCTGCGTCTGCTCCACATCCTGTTATGTAATTACTATTATTATTCATTCCTATTTCTTTACATATTCCGTTTGTACATGTTCCATATTTTGAGTGTGATAGATATGCTACTGCTCCCCATTCAATGTTTTTTATCATGTGGCTATCAACATTAGAACTAAGTCCATATATGTTTCCAGTAGAATTCATTTTTTTAATATTTGTAAAAAAAGTAGATACTGGAGCTCCCCTCCAACTAGTAGTATTTGGTTTGGTTAATGGATTAATTGTACTTAAATTACAATCTTCGCCTAAAGTAGAATAATTTAATGGAATGCAATTTACATCACTTGATACTTCAAATTTTCCTACCCAAAAACCTGTTAAATCAACACTACCAAATGTAAAGGCTGGATGAGTGTAATACTTATTATTACATAAACTGTCTGTACACTTCTCTTCATTTAAAGTACACACCTCACTTGTTCCGTCTCCATCTTCTCCTTGTATGTTATCTGTGCATTTTATATCTCCTGTTGTGTTTGTTCCTTTTTCAAACTTTATTTCTATTTCTTGAGGCTCACTTGTTTTTGTTCCATCTAAATTATAATTCCATACCTTATATTTATATCTTGGTATCCATACTTGCATTGTTAAAATATCTTCTATTTTTATTTCTGTTCCTAAACTTCCGTTTTTATATTCCTCTCTTTTTTCACTTTTTACTGTTACACTATTTGCCCACATTTTATTTTCATAGTCATACCATTTATGTTCTGTACTTTTATTTTCTTTATCTGCGACTTTCCATGTACTATCTGCATCACTATAATACACTGGTACCATAGACTCATCTAGTACTGGTTCATTTGGTTTTATATTTTCTTTAAAGTGTACTGTACAATTAAAGTTTCCATCAATACTCTTTTCTTCTACACTTAAGTTTAATTTCCATGTACTTTCATTAAATATTGTATTTATATTATCACTAGTATTTTCACATTCTGTACTTAAATATTCATAATCATTCTTACTTGGAAATTTATTTGTCTCTATATTACCTTCTTCTGTTTCTAGTATTACACTTATGTTTTTATTTTCTATTTTTTCATCTTTTTTAAAAACAAAAAAAGAAATAAATACTAAACT
>JABLTK010090629.1_pt1 | contig 30368 bp, 55 predicted proteins | sample 7160131 | NCBI WGS metagenome assembly JABLTK01 (sample SAMN14651221, study PRJNA627086) | human gut metagenome | isolation source: feces | host: Homo sapiens
CTCCCTGGTGCTGGAGGCCGTCTGTAAGGATGTCTGTAGGTTGCATAACTTACACGGATTGACACAACAATTCTTTCGTTGTTTGTTTGTAATGAGAAGACTTATTGATATCAACAAACACATCAAACGACCTTCTCCTTTTCCTCCTTCCATGCCTGATAGAGTTCCTTATTGTGCTTACTTACAACACCTTTATCGATTGAGATACCTTTTATCACTTCGTAATCCTTGTACGATAAGAAATCAGAATCCTTCACAATTCCAGAAGGAGGAGCTAAGAAGATTCGATCGAATGGAACAATTTCCTGCATTTCAGCAAGGACTCGCTAGAAATCATGTTCTTTGACAACGCTCACCGTCTCCACCTCTTCCAATTTGTATGCATTGTAAACATACGGCATGTGGTTCATCAACATCTTATGGATATGTTCCTTTCGCTCACGCTGAAGACGGAACTGGTTCATAACTCCTCTAGTTTGTCGAATTCTAAATAAAAGCATGTTCCAAAGCATTACGATTTCAAAATTTCGACATTACATAGGTGTTCATAGTTAAAACGCTCATTATCCTTATGTTCAAGTTTCTTCTTCTCAGAAATACGACGCATCTTTTCTTGATTCGCCTGAACTTTCTTTCTACTGGTTACATCCAATCTCCAAGACAAACGCTCTAATCTCATCCAACTGCCTTTGAAGCTCTTTACTCTCCTCTGCATACTGTTTACGAAGCTTGCTAACCTATTTATGATCTCCTTTTCCTGAAGCTACCTGATCTCGATACTGCTTTCTCTGACGGTTGTATTCTTCAGCGCGTATCTGTTTTTCGGTCTTCTGAGTAGCAAATGCTCGAGTCAGACCTAAATATCAGAATGAGACAGAAATGTCCACAAGTAGTTGTTTGGATGGCTGAAATGCAACTAACAGAAGCAAGTCGAGTTGCCGAAAGCATCTTCACCACACCAGAGAATGAATTGTGATAGTAAACAGATCAAATAAAGAGAAACGATCATTTTTGCGAAGCTTTTTCCTTCTTCTTCATTTCCTCTAACAATGCCATGTTATCATCATACTTCTTCTGTTGATTGATCATCTGCTGCAACCCCGACATTCCTGCTTCTTCCAATGTCTCACTCTGTCTCTTATATGACAGCTTGTCTTTGTATAACTTTACTCTCTATTCTCAACAAATGTCACCATAACTACCATTACATGATCGTTTGTCTCAGATACAATACGTGTACCGAGAGCAAAATCGAAAATTCGTTTCTTGAAACAGAGAAAACACAAACCATCTAGAAGGACAAGCAAACCATTGCCCATAAACAGTGGCATTCCTAAGAATGGAGTAAATGAAGTACAAAGTTCAATTCTATATTATTAAGTCAGTAAGAGTCTACGAATTGCGGAAGAAGTTACGATAGAGTCCTGAGAGTTCTCCATGCTTGTTAACAACTTCAAGCTTCATAACCTTCTTTCCAATACTACGTGTTCCATGATCAAGAACGCAATCCTTCGCACAGAAGAAAAGCATTGCATAAATACGGCCAACAGCATATCCTAAGTTTACGTCACCCAATTCAAAAGCCGCAAGATAAGATACAAGAACTCCACCTGCTACACATCACAAAAGAAAAAGAAAACTACCAAGAGAAATAGCACCATCGATACTTCCAGCTAGAAATCTTCGCCACCGAGGAGCCAATAATGAGTTGGGTGTCCGATTGTATAGGATTTCATTTGTTTTTGTATTCAAATAGTATTGTCGACCTGTGTCTTTCTCTTCACGATAAATCCAGTCACTCGAAATATCGGGATTCGAAAAGACAGCTCCCTGAGGAGTAAATGAATTGTCCGTCATTTGAACTGCAGAATCTTGTTTCGTAGATGATGTATCCGCCTCAACTGAAAAGAAACGGCAAGGAGGAAGCAAGCGATTAGAAGTTGGAACAAGTCCAATCGCTCGGATAAGAACTCTTGAGCGAACAAATGACGTTCTTCCAACTCGAGACAGCATTGGTACGGATTTCTAGTTCTTTGTTGTGATTCAGAAACCGCGGTTCTGTTAAGAAAACCAAAAACAACACAGAAAGAGATACACGCGTTGAATTTAATCCAGATTGATATGAAGAACAAACACGAGACGATAACCAAGAATACATAAAGTGATAGGTATGACCTCAGATGGAGAAAGAAAAGAACTGTCATCCATTGCAACTGTATATTCAACTGCAAATACAATCACTTGGATAGGATATACAAGATGAGAATCACTATAAAAACGACAATAAGAACAATGACAATGTTTAGTAGCCTGTTATCTGATCCATCAACTGTTGTTTGCATCCCTACCTGCTCGCTGCCGAGAGAGTGCTTTTGTTTTGATATTCTTGTGCAACTTCCGAGTGCTCTCTTGGGCCCGATCTGTTTCCTCTTCAAGTCGTTCAATCAGACTAGAGGTCAACAAAACCAAATAGGAGATACGTTATCTGTTCTTCCAGTTCGTCTCCCACCGTCTTACTAACATGATGAAGACTATCAAGCGCCTTCTCGATTCGGTCCAGTCGTCGATTCTGGTTCTGTAATTCGGTCTATCAACTCATAATCAATTCAATCTCGGACTTGTTGCTCCATAGAACACACAAATTGTGAGTATGAGTAAACGTTTCAAAGTGATATTCAGTAGCTGGGACTATGATCTTTCCTCTTGTATTGTTGGACTCTTGATGGAGGTGGAAAGTTCAAGATCAGCACTTCCTATTGTTGACGTTCTCTTCAAATTCTTATCGAAACGGGTAGATTAACTAAATGGATTGGGGAATGATTCATAGTTTGGTGAGGGATGGTGTGTTGTTGCGGCTATCGATAGTGCCGATGCGATGAAATACATATCTTACTGTTATTCATATTTTTATTTTCCTTAATACAAACAGTCATGGGTATTGTTTCATTGTTCAAGATACGGAGAGTCTGACGGATATCTTTTGTTTCAAACCAGATGTTTTCATAGGGAATCCAGAGAAAATGTATCTGGAGGAAGAAGTGTCGATTCCTGAAGAGTGTAAGATTCATATCATGTCCCATAAGATGCCAAAGGATATGCAAAACGAGATTACAAATGTAAGATTCGTGAATCCTTCCGACAGTAGTTGATTCATCCCATTCTTCACTCTGACGAGGATTTTGAAGACCAGGTAATTATGATTCGTGTAACAGTCATTCTATGATTTCAACGAATAGTCCAACTTGATTGATAAATACTCTTCTTTGTTCCATGTCATTGGATCCAAGTCATCAACCATTATCTATCAGTTTGATGGAGATTGTATGAAGAAGATGCTATGCTGTCAGCATGGAGATACTTATTTGCTAATCTGGAATACAGAGATTACTGAACAGCAAATTGATGATCACCGTAGAGTCAGTTGGCTGGAATCGAATATGGTGTTCCTCTCTTTAATGATGTTGACTCTCCTCTCTTTCATTCTACTATTGTATACAAATCGTTTTGGAGAATACGCTCAATCAGTCTGCGAGACATGCAGTCAGTTTTCAGATGAACGTGTTTTTGAGAGGAGTATCAAAGTGGGTGTGATTCTTAGTAATCAGGAATAGCTATTCACTTGTTTTATTGCTTCCTTGGTTACAGGAATCGGTGTGTTCTTGTTTCGTCGTAAAAGGAGACATCAACGGATACAGAATGAGATGGATGAGATTAGAAAGATAATCCACGATCTTAAGAGAAAATGATTGCAATTGTTTGTACAACAAATATCCAAGTAATATAAACACAAGACTTACTCCATTGCTGGGAGACTTATTCCTCCTTCTTCTCAGTAGTGCACTCACCCTCGCACTTACAGTACTTGGTCTGATACCACTCAAGTCCCGTAGTGATATACTTGTATCCCTCCTCAAAGGCCTGAATGAAAAGAGTACAGTCATCGAAGAAGGCAAAATAGACAAGAGCAGCAAACTTAATAAGGACGTAGTACATGTTCTTATCAAGGCAAGAAGGAAGAAGCTGGCAGAAAGAGAACACACACCAGTAGGCAGCCCATTTCTTCTCTTCGCCCTTATTCTCAGCAATACTCTTCATGCACATAAAGAGGGCAGGGAAGAAAGCACAGAATGTGAAAAAGCCGCACTTTCTGGTGAACAGATAGAACACAAGAACCAGCAGGGCACAAACAGCCATAAGAAGATAGCGGATAGGAACATGGATCTTACTTTCAATAGTTTTCAGTTGCTCTACAAAACTAAGCCCCCCAAGAAAAACACCTACCACACTTTGGGGTTACGCTCTCAAAGAAGTTATCAACCTTAGTCCAATACTCCTTAACAGTTTCCATTTCAAATAACGACGACAAAAAGAAAAGTGTTTACCGAGAGTTGGTCAACGGTAATCGGGGCACTAAAGGAGAATACGGTACTAAATCCCTTAGAAAATTACTATAGTCGGGGCCAAATCTACTTAATTATTCCTATTCCTTGAACTCTGGATTTTTGTCACTTGAAATGACAGAAATTGATAGAGTGATTATTTAAACGTATGGAGAGCGAAAAGATTAATGAACCTGAAGAAAAGAGTGCTACACTCCCACGAGGAACGGTTGAAAGTGAGCATCACAAGTGGGAGGATGTAGATTGGGCAATGCGTGATAATCTACTCCAGAATCAGTTCCATCATAGTTAGTTCTAGTACACTCCTCAATTTCTAGTATATTTCAATGGAACTGTCTATATGAAGCCTTATGATGTGAAACGCCTCTATGATGCCTCTTTAAGAATTTCATCAGATAAAGATCCTTATGTCGAGATGTATTACTACAGGAAGATGAAAGAACGAGAACAAACTCCTCAGGAGCTGAAGAGGGCGGGGGTTGTTAACTTCATTTCATACAAGGAAAAGGAAGCATTAGCTAAGAAACAGCTTATCCAACAGATCAAAAAGAAGCTCTTTGCTCAGTCCAATAGCTCTTTAGGTATTCCAGAGACACATACAGGTCGTTCCCAAGTGCAACAGTTGGATGTGGGCATCATTATGCGTGATGACGATGTGAGTATGGAGAAGGCATATCTGAAGGTCCTTGCTTCGATTGAGGTACGAATATCAGTGGGTTAGGACTGTAGTTGGGTTGGTCGAGTATTCTGAAGATGGAACTGTTATCAAAGAAGCTGATGGAGTGTACAAACGAATTTGAGAAGATTATTATCCAACATGTGGCGATGATGGATAAGGATAAAGTCTAGGAACAGCAGAAAGCCAAAAAGAATCACTTAAAGGCATTCTATTTGGATGTTAAGGAGGATGGTAGTGTCGATGTGAAAGCTCGCTGGTTGATTCGTGTTATGAGTAATCGCAAGGTACTTTCTTCTTGCAGTCATAAGCTGTAGGGAAAGAAATTGTTCCTCCAGAGTTATCCATTCTTCAATCGAGAGATTTGGTTAGAACTGCTCTCGTATCTTATTCCGTATATCCTTATTTGGTGTCAGCAAGACGAACAGGAGGATGTTAGTACCATGGTCTTGAAGATGATTACAGAATACATCAACAGTGATTTTGTGGATCTAGCCTTCATCACTCGGATTATGGAGATGTTTGTCAAGCAAAAATGATATCCTTGTATGGAACAGTGGTTGGTTCCTTCATGTCACCGTTAACATCCTCCCGGGCTTGTTAAACACAGAACCGTATTCAAATGTGATTGTAACTCTATTTAGTCGTGGAGATGCGCTTTTGCATATTCTTGAAGTAGCTGATGAGAAGCATGAGAATGAGGAAGTGATTATTCGGTGGAACAATGTAATGTCGTTGCTAGAACAATCGATAGCGAACGAAGGGGAACTGTAGAGTCATTTCTTTGTTTAAACAATTGATATGAATCCTCATCTGAAATCCCTAGAGACAGATATATCCTGAATAACCTAGTTGCCTGAATCCTTGACTCCGAACTATCTGTACCACATTGGTCTCGATACGTCAATGAATCTGAAAGAGATGTTCCAAGATGTTAGTGTAAGAATAGATTATCAGAGTTCTGTTGTAGTTCGTGATTATGCAAGGAAGCCCAGATCGTACCAGAGATCTTGCTGTATTCTTGAGTAAAGAGATGAATATCCCATTTGATGAAAAGCCAATTGGAAAAACAGAACGATACTCTCTGTAAGGGGAATTGTCTCTTTCACGATCTAGATATCTTGTTGGACCCGTGTTGTGTGTTAGTCATGGAATTGGGACGGCTTCTCTAAGTGTCATCCTCCATGAAATCTACAAGCTTTTGAGCTATGCTGATCGATTGTCATCTTGTGTAATCCTTCGCTGCGGTACTTGTGGTGGAATAGGAGTGGAACCTGGCACTATTGCGATCACAACTGAAGGTAGAGATCCTCAATTAAATCGGTTCTATACTCAATCTACACTTGGAAAACAGATCCAGTACCCTTCAATTGCTGATAATTCTCTTGTTGAGAAACTGCAGAAGATTGCTTCTGAACAAGGTCTCCCTTATGTGTGCGGATACACGATTTCTGCAGAAGGGTTTTATGAAGATCAGGGTCGAACCGATGGTTTCTTCTGTGATTACACGGAAGAGGACAAATTCGAGTTTCTGAAGAGAGTATATGATGCAGGCGTACGAAACATCGAAATGGAAGCTTTACTGTTCTTGGCATTCGCTCAACGAGCTCATGTTCGAGCAGGTGTGCTATGTGCAGTGATTGTGAATCGAATGAAAGTGGAGTTTTGGAACTTGGAGTGATTGATAGGGCGATCAAGTCAGTTCAACACATGAACAACTGGAAGAGTACATGATGAATAGTTGGAGAGTGATTGCCTCATTAGTACAGGGTCATTTAATTGTTTGTTTACAAACACATAAGTACTATAACAAGTAAGTTATTCTCTGGCATCCATCATCTCCTGAATCTGGAATACAGTATTGCTAAGCTTGATAATGGCCTTCTTGTATGATTCCGCTGTTAGACCCTGATCTTTCCATCCTTCCAACGACTCATCATACAACAACTCGTTCTCAAACAGTGAATAGAAGCAAGCTTCCAGGAAATGCTGAGGCATTCCTTTCTTGAACCAGAACTCCACAACCTCATTCAGAATAGCAACATGAACATCCAATGGTTCTCCATCATAAAATTTGTATATCATATCTCCATAATTCTGAATACGGAACAGGATACAACGCCAGATATCATTCTTGTTCTTTAATATCATTGTCAAGTCTTCTGGAACCACTATCTCCAAAAGCAGACCCACATACCCTGTATATCACTTTTAGTTTTCATTCCTACTGGGATCTTTCTCCAGATTCATTTCCATCACCTTGTCACCCAGTTCCTCGCTCAGCAGATTCTGATCAAGCAATGCCTTAAAGTCTGCTCTTGCCTTCTCACTCAGAGATTTCTCCACGTTCTCTTCTTGCTTCACAACTTCCTTCACCTCTTCCACAGCGTGCTTCTACTCATCAACCTCAATATTCTTGCCTACGGTATTATCAGCTTCCTCTTCCGTTTTCTTGAACGAAGGGACATGCGAAATGAGCTCATTCTCGGCAAACACTTTTACAACAATCAGGAAATTATCAGCCAGACTGTTCAAATTGGCACTTACAGCCTTTGGATCCAAATAACACTTCTGGAGAGCTTCCTCAATCATATCCTTTGTCACTACAGTCGAGGCATTCTTCAAAGCAGTAGCGACAAGATACACCTGACGATTCTCACGAGTGTTCGTACGCAACAAAGAGCAGAAGAGACGATAAAGGATCGTAGGACGCTATGTATCATCCCTCTCTTCTAACACTCACATCATTTGTCATCGTATCTTCTAAGAAACGGACCATTTCATTGATCTGTTTGCTGGTAAGCAGTTGACGCAGCGCAGTTGACAATGTTGCTTGCTTAGTATCCGAAAGTTGAACCAACGTCATGTCTGTATACTTAGGAGCTATCTCTCATTCTTCTCAATCATATCTACGCAAGTCTACTTCCCATTGTAACTGGAGATCCACTGTCTCTTCCTTTGGTGTCTGGCGTTCAGTCTGAGAGCTACGCATGGAGCTAGCCTTCTTGATAGCTTGATCACGTGCTTCCAATGCAGCCTTCTTCTCTTCTTCATCACGACGAGTCTTTTCGGCAGCTCGCTTCTTCAATTCTTCCAACGAGAGAGTCTACTCATTAGAATCTGAAAGTGAACCAACAGTGATATCCACATCATCATCGTCATCTGCCAATGCACTGTAAGCGTTATCATTCGACAATTTCGTTCTATTATCATACTCTCCTACTAATCCTACGGCTTCACTCCAGTACGACCCATCTGAGAATCCCGCTGTCGCATATCCTGCGAAGGACGGCGCTCTAAATCACGAGAACGAGGCTCTCCTGAGTCTTCTCCTTCTGACTGTCTGTACGTGGGACGATCATCACGGCCAAAGCGACCACCATCACGGCCATCACGGCCAAAGCGACCACCATCGCGATCATCACGACCAAAGCGACCACCATCGCGATCATCGCGGCCAAAACGACCACCATCACGGTTATCGCGGCCAAAACGACCACCATCACGACTATAACGACTACCTCCATTTCTGTCTCTTCCATAATGGCTATACGATCTTTGTTCATCATAGCGTCTTGACTCTGACTCAGCTACAGGAGTACTGGAGGCATTAGCTCCACGTCTCCAGTTATCATCCTGATCAGCTTGCGTGAGACGAGGCTCTCTGGGACGATAGTCTAAACATGAATTCAAATTTGAATACAAACTCTCTCGATCATCGTCACGACGATAAGAGTTACGGCGAGGAAAATCGTGATGACCGTAGTCACGACGATTGTCGCGACCCTGATAGTCACGACTTCCATACCCATCTCGATGACTGTATCCATCATTACGACGAGGGTAATCACGACGCATATAGTCATCATTGCGATGGCCATAATCGCGTGATCCATAACCATTGTCACGTGGGCCATAGCCTCGACCATCATTATTATATCGTCTGGAATCATCATAACCACCCTCCTCACGGCGTGTCTCTTCTCTGTTCTGCGTGGCATTATCAAGTGCACCGCCGATGCTAAAGTTTCCTAACTGTCCTGACATGTTTCTTTTCTTGAATGATGCTTATCAAAATGGCTGGTTCAAAGAGGTTAAAAAAATATCTTCAATTTGTGGCGCCCAATTAGTCGCATTTCTGTCACTTCTAGGAATTTTCAATGGACATTCAATACTACAAGCGACTTTTGATATCGATTTCGGGTATCTATATTGTATATTTATCCTATGGTCTGGTACAGGAGAAAATGTAGGCTTCTTGCAGGTTCTTTATTTTTAGATACCGTTATGTCAGCCCCGATGGAACAAGCTTCCAGTATACATCAGTCTTGTTGTTAATTCAGTGTACAATCAATTATGTCATTGCTGTCTTAGGCAAGAGCTATGTTATTTCATCATCTCGTAGGACAGTATGCTATTGGACAGGAACGGAAACGATTTAGTCTTCAGATTCCAAAGAAGGATCTCGTTGGAAGAGCCGTGATTTACCATGTTAAAGGAAAAGAGTAATGGTGTGGAAGTCAGTTCATTCTAGTGAACAGTGTACTATTAGCGATGTTGATATCAATACAGGAACGGTGAAGCTGTCTTTCAATATGTTTGATAAAGGGTATATCACATCAACGTCGCATCTTGAAGTAGTGGAGAATTGCCTGCTTTAGTCGTAGGATATTCGTTTTCGGAACGATACACTGTCCGATTACTGGATCTATGGTGTTTGCTATACGCTTGCCATGATCTTCTCCAATAACGCTCTTAAACATGTTACATACCCAACGCAAGTTCTTGCAAAGTCATGTAAAATGATTCCAGTCCTGCTGGCTGGAACTCTGTTCGGAAGTACCATCTTCTCATGTTCTGATATGTAGCTCGGAAGTACTCTTGGAAGAAATATGTTAGTGTCATCATTATTACTATCGGAATTGTTGTCTTTCAGTTAATGTCTGGAAAGAAGAAGGTGAGTACAGCATCAAACAGCAATTTGGGTTTGTTGCTTTTGGTACTATCTCTTTGTATGGACGGTATTTGTGGCATGCAACAGGATATCGTTGTACCTCGTTATAAGCCTTCTTCGCTTCGATTGCAACAAATGCTCAATGTATATGGGGTTGTGGTTTCACTCATTGCTTCCCTCTTTTTGCAAGAATTACAACCTGGATTTACCTTCTTGATTCAGAATCGAGTATGTTTAGGGGTACATGAACTTGATAGTCTTTTACCATAGTATGCTGTTCTTTTTGGCATTTGTAGTTCTGTTGGACAAATGTTCGTTTTGTATACTGTACGTCATTTTCCTCCTCTTGTTCTTTCTACCATTACTACAACCCGTAAATTCTTCAGTATTCTGCTTTCTGTTATCTTTATGGGAAATGAGATCACTCCCTATCAGGTTTGGATTGATGAGTAGGATTGATGAGTAGTGGTTAGGTGTTTTCTTGGTATTCTTTGGAATTACCTTCGATAAGATTGGTGGAAGCAAAAAGAAATCGGATTAGAGGTAATGATTCTTTAAGTGGATATTTTGTTGAAAACAACACACTATTCATTCAACGCTACGTAGTAGATCAATAAGCTTTTCCGCTTCGGTCATTCCCGGAACAAGGTCTTCAGAATACCCTTTTGTCGGGATCGTTCCAAGAAGTTGACTTGGAATCGAATCTAACACAATATTCTCATATTTCGACTCATCAGCAAAAAATGCTAGCAACGTTGTCAATTGCTTCGTATCAAGAACATGCGTCAACGTAGTATACAACTGTGTAGCTAAATCATTTGTCTTCTTTGTAAACGTATCCAATGTATCCACCAATCTATCAGTCATCTAACATAATTATTCCAACAAGTTGGATTGTTCAATGTAATGCGATGGAGTATCTGTACCAGTGCCTTTGACAACACCACTTAACTTCTGATATTCGCTCAAACAAAGTTGTCGTAATTTCGCTTCCTGTTCCGATTTCATCTCAAAATGCGTAATAAATTGTGGCCAAAATGAAAATGGACCTCTATATTTCACTATCTGTTTCTTTCATATACGAGAAGTCACGAGGAGTTCCAACCAAATCCTTATCAGAAGCTTTGCTTCCTGAAGCCTTTCCAATACACTCAGTATATCGAGTAAAGAACAATGAACCCTATCTGACAACCTATACAATTCCTTACTCGACTCATTAACCAGAAGAAGAAACGACTATAACGTGGACTTGCTACTGATCGTAATTCTCTCCATAAGAAGTCATATCCTTCTCGTATCTCTACACTGGAAGGTGATAATAATGATATCAAATCTGAACTCGACTAAAAATGATCCTTCCTCTCTATACAAACAGAATATCGAATCGCACGTTCAAGAGCACTCTGATGTGTTTGTTCAATCAATTGAAGATGTCTCTCTCGTGCTATTCGCAATTCTAACAATGATTCTTCTACTTTACTATCCAATAATCTTTGTTGATCTCTCCTTCGCTTTCGACTCATTCGTGCTGATTCTCGATTTCTCTCCAATCTATTTCTCATCATATTACCAGGTCATACTTCAATTTCCTCTTATCCTCATCTACTTCCTTATCTACAAACTGTCTCTTGATGGTTTCCAGAGGCAGATTCTCCATGTTCTTACACTCCATTGGACTTTTTCCTCCAGGAGCCTTCAACTCTATCTCAGATCCACTGTATCTTGGAGGAATCGACTGAGGAAAACGCAGTGCATTCACTACAATCATCATGATATCCTAACTGTACTATCAGGATCACTCGCAGATAAACCACTTCGTCGCCCTTCTGAAAAGCCTCCTTCTTCTGGTGGTGGTGAAAATACCGAACCAACATGCATGAACTGGTTGAAGAACGCAGGGTCCGGAGTACCTTCAATACGTGCTTCTGATTCTTGTCCCTCGTGTTTCTCACGAAGCGAATTCTCTCCATAGGTGAAGAGAGGGAGGTTGAGTGATGGTCTCCCCCAATCTGTACTGTAGGATTGCTCACGAAGACTTGAACCAGTTTCCACTGACTGGAGAGGTTGATTGACTGGGAGCGATGTGTACGAAGAAACCATAGGAGTACGCAGCGAGAAAGAAGTACGACCATCAGATTGATAGGGATCGGCAAAGAGATTATCCAATGATCCTCTGATCGGAATCTGAGGACCAAATATCATTGAAGAACTACATTTGATGAATTCAATTCATTAAAACCCTCCCATGATCTGACTTGAGTAAGACAATCGAGGAATACCTTCAGAACTAGATCGACTCTACAATAACAAAACAGCACAAACAACAACATCGCCTGTCATGAACAGGATATCCTATACATCAAAACTGCATATAGAACCCACAGAAATGCCTTGACGACTACCCATTCCTTCTCCCTAAATAAGATCCAAATTCTATAATTACTCGATCATCATTTTCATTTTCAAATACTTCTTTTCCGCTTCCAGACATCGTAAAACTCTGTCGTGCCATAGAACTAGGATACTGCATCATATCTGGAGTGCTGTCACATCCAGAACGTTGAGTACTATCTCCATTTCCATGAGTAAAGCCATCTTGATGAACTTGGTTCTGAGAGGGTTCAATGGTAGGAGGTTGTACTGACTGAGAATTTGACATGGTTTTGATATCTATTCTGATTCTTTATTCACTAAAGAGATGATCACGCACTATTCCTTCTCCAGAGACTCAATAATGGCTGCAAATCAATCCTGATGGTAAAGAATACTGATCAACAGAAAAAGAAGAATGTTCAAAACCAATCCTGTCTATGTAATCTGCAACAAACAAGAACTATGTCCAATATTCATCAATCATTGGGAAGTAAACGTCTTCCAGTTGCAAAAGAAGTCGATAAGCCGAGTTTCCATTCTGATAGTACCTAACCAGATACTCGGTTCGTCGAAAGCCCAATCCTTCATACAGATTTAGCGCTCCAATGTTGTCAATCTCTGTTTCTAAATAACACTCACTGAACCGTAGTCGGATCATCGCATTAATACACCGAATGGCCAATGCCTTAGCTACATATAAGTCCCATATAACGAATTAAACCAATTCCTCGTCCTCGGTACTCTGGAATCACCGATAACATCCCTATATAGCCCACAGGACGCCTTCCCTGCATATCCTTTTTGCAAATACACATTCCAATCATTTCGCCATTTTCATTCCGTGCCTAGACTTCATTGTACAATAGAATCACCAACAGAATATGTGATATCAGGATTCTGATCAACAAAGTAATGATATGTATAAACAGAGTATGCTTCACTTAACATACGATCATTGATTCTTTTGAACTCATTAATCTCACTCTGGGAAGTGTATTTGTGGAAGGTGATTCCTTCGATCTCTGGTTCCTTCGGTATCTCCAGATAGGTGACCTCTTCAGACATCTGGACTCCACTCAATGAAAGAGTGAAGTCTTCCAAAACTCCAAAAATCCTCCCAATTCCAACAAACAGGAATAAAACAGTTACTTCGTTTCCAGATCTTCCCACTTGTTAATCATTAAGCGCGAGCATGCGGAGAGAGCAGCATCCACGATCTTCTTATTGTCGCTAGCTAGAAGCGTCATCACCTTCTCTTTTCCATGGAACTGCGCAACAATCCTATTCCTTATACTCATTATTTACTCTCACTTCTTTCCATTAGGATAGAAGGCAGCGAAATAGCCGAGATCACTACAAGCAACACATACGGTTTCTTCATCCTCACTACCCACCAGTTCGACCAAACGCTTAATAATTCTGAAGTTGTCCAACTCAAACGAACGAATATTCTCCTCCCAGAACTCGGCCGTGTGACGAGGGCCAGCACGCAACTCACCCGAATCAGCTTCTTTAACATATAAATCGAACGAAGTCAACACATCGTAATCAACATTCAATTTCTCCAACACCACACGAAGAGTCTCTGTAATGTCGCTGTCCTTAAAGATACGCTGATTTAAGAGGTTAAGCTTACGAATGGCTCCTCCTGAGAGTAATTCTTCCACAAGGGCTGCATCGCCCAACAGATTCTCCACGATCGATACAATCACACGAATGATCTTCTCGCTGCTATATGTATTGAGAGACTGGGTGATCTCGGCAATCAGTCCATAATGCTTCTTGTCGAAAGTAGCACGAGCCTCAGTCACAAATGAGAACATCCAGATATTCAGCAACAGCAGATAAATGAACTGAGTAGCATTCGTGACGCAAAGATTAAATACCTTGCTTAGGCTACTCATTAATTCCAATCGTCATAAATACATAGCAAGAACACCCTTATGCAGGTCCTCAACTCTGTTGGGCTTGTAACGGAGATGAAGCTGGATGTGACGAATCCATTCAATCACCTACTGAGAGAGCATCCATCATTAGAAGACACTCATCTTCGTCCACGGTCTCTTGCTTCACATCTTTGAATGTCTCCATAAAGAGATCCACGACAGCAGCACGAAGCTCCTCTGAAGCAGTAGAAATACTACTCTGAATCCAATCAACCATTTCTACCCACTGACAAAGGCAGCTTCGCGAATAATCAGAGAACGAAGGCTTTCCTTCTTTTCATACCCCTCGGTCACTTCCACTTCGGGAGAATTAATAGCGTTGATGATATTTAAGAGATTCACGAAAATGATGCACAACTTGTCCATGGCTTCCTTCTGGATCAATTTCTCCGCGGTCTTTGTGTCAAAATGAAGAATTGAGTCCAAGATGGTTAAACCCTCAGCTACAACCACCTTGTGAGTATCATTCATGAGAACTGTGGCAAGAGCGTTAATGCATGTAATACGATTCATCTGAAATCTCAATTCCATTCACAAGCACTCACATCAGTGACATCCTCGCTTCCTGTCTCAACTAACACAATACTCTCTACATCTTCTTCTTTCAGAAGAGCCGTATCAGTAGGCCCAGCACTAAACTCATCATTTTATCAACGCATTAGCTACACAGCGTATTTCTTCCATTCTACCTTTGAAAGAGATGGAACTGAGGAGAGAGTGCATCCCTCTGCAACTCCCATCACAATTCGATCCGTGCGGACGTCTAATCCGAGCATCTCCTCAATGTCCAAGTTTTTCTTGTTCCTATAACGATTAGACCCTTCTTTATTAGCAATCAATACTTGTTGATATCACTCATTCGTAAATACCCTGCCAGAATCTGCGAATTCATCCTATCGAAACTGGGGAAACGGAGAACCCATTCTCCCTGAAAGATGAAAAAAACCGTGATATTCGGATTGATTCAACAAACAACTCAATCAACTTCTTCTCGGATCTCTTCAATCTCTTCTGAAGTCGAATTTTTGCGAGAAGGAGTATTCCGACCATGACTTAGAATGGCATCGATGAAAGCAGTACTTGAACTGCTAACACTATAATTGTATGCTGCTTTCCCAGTAGCTTGTACACGTGTCATAGCCCGTTTAAAATCATGCAACTATGTAATAACCCATTCCTCTTCCTTACACATAAAGGACGCACTGGACAATTCATATCAATCTCGCACAACGCATATCCTTCTTTCCGTTTCTCGTTTATCATCTCCCGAATTGGATACACACACGCTGTTTTACATAACTCTTTCAAATCACTTCCACTATAGGATTCTGTAATTCGAGCTAGTTCTGGAATGAGGGAAGGATCTTGGACATGTTCATCTTTCAGTATCATACGAAGAATTGCCTCACGTTGTTTCTCCGTCTACACTAAGAGATTGCTAGAATTCTCACAGGTAAATCTACAAGGAAAGTACAAGGAAGTCTTCGCAGAAAAGCTTTGTCAATATCCCAAGGACGATTTCTACCTCTTACTCCAACTACTTAGTCTCACGTTGCTCCCACTACAACAATTCCATATTTGTTTTCAACGTCTTCCGATAGCATTCCATCCCACAGTTGCAGGAATTGAGACTTCATTTGAGCATTCGCTTCTTGATCCCCATGACTACGGGAACTCAAAAAGATATCAACTTCATCAATAAACAAAATACAAGGAGCCAATTTCCGGCACATAGCAAAAAGTGCACGAATCAACTTCTGACTCTCACCAAAGTACATGTTCATAAGAGTAGATCTACATAAGATACGTTTCATAACCCTACAGTTGAAGATTGATAAAGGGAATGCCTGATTCTTTTGCTAGAGCCTTTGCTAGCATGGTTTTACCAGTTCCAGGTGGTCCTAAAAGATCAAACCATTCAGTGAAATGAACCATAAAGAAGGACACCCTTTGGTAAAGAAAAGAGGGAGTGAGAGACGAACAGTTGAGGCTGACTTAGAGGTAAAATGATCATATCTTGCAATTCCTGTTTGATAGCATCAATTCCAGCAATATCATCGAAGGTTGTGTGGATGTCATCAGGATCAATGACATCTTGCATCACGATTGCTTCATACTAGAGCGTTACAAAGTTATCCAACGGTAACTGAATTCGAAATATCCAATGGGTGCCCAGTTCGCTGCTCGAACTTCTTTTGCCAATCTCCATACGCTTTCTTTGCAGCATCTGCTTCCTTGAGTATAATAAGCCATCAGTCATCTAATACTTTCTTATTATTGTCAAGAGCATCCAACAGTTTTTTCGTCAAATAGGTAGAAACAATTCCTCCTATGACAGTAGCCGCGATGGACACAATAAGGTCAATGCGGTTGTCCTCTGACATGATTATGTGCGGACTCCTCTTTTTCCATCTTTTTTTGGAAGTGATACTGACAGAAATACAATCAACAAGAGATATAGGGAAAGGACCTAATAACTACTATTACAGTATGCTTAATTAGGGGATATTAAATAGAACCAGATCCATTTTAGGATTACCACTCATCTATTCATTATTTCCTGAGTGTTTCGAGGGTGATTACCTGGTAAGTGAATCGGAACTGCATTGTTGCAATGATGACTCCAAGAGCGTATGTCTGACACATTCGTGAAGACAACTTTGAGATCTGAGCTCCCTTTTGTGTTATTAGCATATTTAGTTATTGGTTGGTTCGTTTCTAATTCTTGTTTAGGAAGTGGGGTAGTTAAGAAAGGTTTGATGAATTGTTTGTTTTTACAATCTTTTCTAGTATATGGACTCTTGTTGTTCATGTTCAATTCCATTTCCATGAAGTACTCAATTCTTCTAATTGTTCTCATTTTTGCCCTTTCTGTTGCTCAGGAGTATTCAATGGGTACTCGAGAGCAACCCAAACCAGATTTGCCTCCTGATAGTAAATTGATTATTCAGAATCTTGTATTAAAGTCATTTCTCCCTGATATCGTAGTATATCCCTGAAGATTGTTCAAAGAAGGCTGCAAGTGGAAATACTGTCTCTGTTCACTATAGCGTTGGGTCTAAATGAATGTAATCACTATAAGGGGTATTTGTACAAAAATGGCAAGAAGTTTGACTCCTCGCTTGATCGAGATGCTCCTTTTTCTCTGAGACTTGGAGCAGGACGTGTAATCAAAGGATGGGAAGAAGGATTGCTTGGAATGTGTGTAGGGTAAGGGAGAGATAAGAAAAATGACTCTTAGTGAGAAGAGAAGATTGATTATTCCTGCCAATCTTGGATACGGCATGAGAGGTGCTGGAGGTGTGATTCATGGAGGTAGGGTTTGATAGGTTTGCTGTGATACTCAGGTGCTACACTCGTTTTTGATGTTGAAATGCTTTCAGTGAAGTAAATAAGGTTGTTTGTTGATCACCCATAAATGTTTCGAATACCAGTATTTTTTCTGTTCGCCCTATTTTTTGTATCAGTGGTATTCAGTACAGTAAATAGGTTGAAAAAGAGTGGGCAGGAATGGTTAGTGTCTTGTATCCTCTTAATCTGTAGTGATCTATCGTGTTCTCTGAACATGGACTTCGTTTTTCAGAGAGTTATTTCAACCAACAAAGCATCTATTCCTTCTGCAGAGTCTACCACTTCTATTCCTTCTGTTTCGCCAATTGAACAGTCCAGCAATACAGATATAGTTAAAAAGCAAATTGATTCACTCAAGAAAAGTGTTCAAGAGTCTACAGGATCTTTGTTCGGGAGTGCTGATCGGCAGCAATCAACGCAGTTACCTTCAGGAACTGACCCTACCATCCCATCTTCAACAAAGTCCCCTATGACTGTAACAACTTCTATTCCTTCTGATAGTCAACGGAAGATGGAAGAAAAGGATTTCAACTTCAATTGTCTGGAATTCCTCTCTCCGGAGTATTGTCAAGGAAAGGATCCTCGTGACGAATTTGTCTTCAAGTATCGATTTAACAAATCGAAAAAACGCTATCTTATTGTGGTGAATCATCACTGGCAGTTCTTTAATGGAGTGACTTTTATGCGCAGTAAACTGTACAAACGTTTCAATGAACTCTATCCAATTGATTTTGATCTCATTAATATGGGTCCTCGATTCAATGAGACCTATCGAATGGTGAGACATTCATTACGAGTTGGAGGTGAGTACAGCTATTATACTCTAGCAAAGGCATATGCGTTTTTGAAGGGATATGCTGAATATGATGGTTATTTCCTCATTAATGATGATGCATTTCTCGATCCTCATCGATTACAAGAATATGATTTAACTCAGAGTTGGCATGAACCCACTCGACCTTATAACTGGACATTAAACTGGAGCTGGAATCACCTCCAGAATGAGAATGGGGTTCGTTATCCCATTGCATTTCGGAATGCTATCAATGAAGTGATATCAAATCGTTCTCTTGAAATCCGGTGTCAACTTGTCTTCCCTACAAACCAACGTCGTTCGCTCCAGGACTTCTTTTATGTTACTGCTTCAGATATGCCTCTGTTCCTCCAGCTGGTGGATATCTTCTTTAAGCATCGTGTCTTTTTAGAGCAAGCTGCGCCTACCATCAACTGGTGTCTCAGTCATAACGAAATTGTGAATTGTAATCATCATAATTGGCCATTAGTTTCTACGTGTGTCCATCTCCATCCTATTAAGATGGGGAATCCATTCAATCAGAACCTTGCTATGCAACACATTGAAGGAACAAATACCTTAAATGTTCCTGCCATGTCATGGTATTGTGTTTGTAACATACACAATTAGGATTATTTGGATTCCATTACTTTATCTCCATAATACGTATTCACATGTTCACGAAGTAATTCTTCTTCGATACGCATCAACTCGTTATACTTACAAAGACGTTCACTACGACAAGGTGCACCACTTTTGATCTACTCATCATTCTCTCATACTGTATTCACTTTCTCCGTATGCAATCCTACACTCAGATGAGCAATGAAACAGTCTTCTGTTTCACCACTCCGATGACTCGTCATTACGGTCCAATGACCCTTCTCTCGACACAGCTTAACAGCACCTATGGCTTCTGTCACTGAACCAATCTGATTGACCTTCAACAATAAGGAGTTACAACACTTCATATCCAGACTCTTTTCAATTCGAAGCATGTTGGTTACAGTCAGATCATCACCAACAATATCAATCTCTATTTCTAACTTGCTATTTCAACTCCTACTATCGCCTAAACAACGTGTCATTGCAGACCATCCCTCAAAGTCATCCTGATTGAATCCATCTTCAATGGAAATGATCGGATAACGAGATACCAAATCCTCATAAATACGAAGTAACTCAGCTGAAGATACCAAATCCTCAGGTCGTGGTTCCTCATTCTTACGAGCCTTCTTCATGAGATCATATTTCTCGTATTTTGTATCATAGAATTCGCTCGCTGCTACATCCATTCCAATGCGTACCACATCCGAATAACCACTCACTGCAATGGCTTCACAGATTAGATCTAAAGCCGTATTCACACTGTTCATTGCAGGATGGATTGCATTATGACCATCCTCATTTGTGATATTGGGAGCAAAACCACCTTCATCTCCAACATTTACACTATCACTTCCATATCGCTTTGTTATTAACGACTTCAGAGACTGATACACTTCAGAAGCAATACGCATGGCTTCTCTGAATGTCTTGGCACCAACAGGCATAATCATGAATTCCTGAACAATTAAACTATTCCCACTATGGGCTCCTCCATTAATAATGTTGAACGAAGGAACAGGAAGATGTACTTCATCTATTCTAACACTATTCCTCAAATCTTACCATTCATGTACCCTGCAAGTCGAGCAATGTACCGATACAGAGGAATATGAGATGCAGCTGCTCCAGCTCGACAGACAGCCATGGAAACGGCAAGAATGCTGTTTGCTCCGAGTTTGGACTTTAATCGACTATAGATGACGTAGTAACAATAATCTGACCCCCATTCTGTCTTCGTTCCATCCAATTCTTCAATCATAAACTGATCAATTCCAGTCTATACATCACTTCTCCTATGGAATCTCACTTGGTCCAGGGGATCCTTTCCAAGAAGAGCAGGACCAATAATAGTATTAATGTTCTCAACCGCCTTCATCACGCCTTTTCCATGGTGCTCACTTTTAATACCATCGCGCAGCTCTAATGCCTCATAGATTCCTGTTGATGCCCCGCTTGGCACAGATGCACGAAACAGGCCTAACTCTGTCGTTAGATCAACCTTTCCATCAATATCAAATAACATATTCTACTTCTACGGTTGGATTGCCACGACTGTCATAAATCTGTCTAGCCTAATGAATCATCCACGTAATCCCTAAATCTACATAAATTGACTGAATTGATGTCTTATCAGAATTCATTTGGATGTAGGTAAGGATTGTATACAAACAACTCAACTAGATTCACGCTTCGTACCCACGGACAGAATTGGTATAGATCCACTAATAATGGAATCAGGATTCTCTCGAATCGTTGACTCAATCATTTCACTCCACTTCCTATATTCTTCGCCTACAGTCGAATCCAATTCAAAAATAGTCTGTTCAATCCACTGACACAATAAAGAGCACTCAGGAGGCGTCAACAGAGAGCGCAGAATCCGATAGTTGTCTATCCGATTTCCATCAAGTTCCTTTTCATCTATGTTTCATCCTTCTATCCATCACTTACAAATCGAGACGTCTTCTGTGAAGGACCGAAAAGTCTCTTCATGATGTCGCTCAAACTTCTTTTGCAGTAACCCGAAAGCATTCTCTGCAAATGTTCTCAGCGCCGAATTGCTATTCATAACACTCCTTCCTGATCATTACTGATGTTGTAAAAGGAGAATCAAATGAAGAATTCTTCGTTGATTATCTCCAGAAAAGCTAGAGAACCACTACAATTAATCATATCTCTAATTCCCACAGCCACCACAGATCGAAGTTTCATTTTGATAGAAAGAACCAATTGCTTTTCCTCAGTCCCAGTCTCGCGGAAAACCAGATTCATCACTTCATTCACCACTCCACGAACAGTACTCTCTTCAATGCGAGGAAATGTAATACTCTCTTCATGTCGTGTGTTAGCAGCAGCAGAACGAGAGGGCATAACACGTCGTTTCTTTGGAGTCCGTTCTCGGATCTCATCATCACTTTCCTCTTCATGATATGTAGGAGAACGAGTGGAGCGTGACGGATGGCGACGAACAATACGACGTTCTTCCTCATCACTCTCATTACGACGCAAAGGACGACGACGTGAAATCCTCTCATCTTCACTGTCAGAGGTGGTTCGGTTGGATCGCTTTGTATCGTCAATAGAAGGACGTTTTTCTGTGTATTTCTGTGCATTCTTCGGGACTTCACAAATCCCACATACTCCAAACAACTGGCAATTAGGAACACACTTCTTATGATATACTACAATTTAATGCTGTTTTCATGTGTACATGAGAGACAAGCAGGATTGATACAACGATAGTACGATTTCGATGCATAGTGAGCATTATCAGGTACTTGAGCATGTGTACCACGTAATATGTAGAGATCCACAGGATCCAAATCTTCAATAGGTTGATTGCAAACAATACACTTTCGTACATCCAATAGATCGCTTTCCTTCATCTCAGCTAGATGTGAGAAGGAGAAATAAATTGGAACGATAATAAAGTTGACAGCGTTCAAGACGAGTTAATTCATTCAACTACAGACTAAATCATTCTCCACAGTCAGACTTCTTTTGCTCTTTCTATGAAGGATGGATCGATTGAATTGTTCTTTGTATATTCGGCATAATACGCCTCAAACGGATATGATATATTCTTAATGCCAACGACTTGTCTATAAATAAGAACGATACTAAAAGAATACGAGGAATTCACTTCATCGAAGAATTGAACAATGAGACGATTTTGAATCTTCTTCTTACTCAATTTCAACTTTCCAGCTAAAAGAGGAGAAATCCAAGCTGGATGGAGAATCACTGCTGGCCAATAAGGAAAGTCAAATACTTTCAACCACACAACCTCACCATATCTAGATATCTTTCGAATCAATAAAAAGATACAAATGACGGGTACTAATGTTGGCCTCATCCTTTTCAAACGGGTTCTCCTGTTGAACTTCTTCTTCTTCTTTTGGTTCCTCAGGTTTCTCCTCCTTATCTGACTAGAAATAATACAATTATCAAGGACTTTTACCATAATTTGAATCTCATTTGTTCACAAATGTTCCGAAAACCTCAAGATATTTTATTATCTACAAAGACAAGTATTCGAAAGAAGGAAGTGAAGGAACTAAGACAACGGATCAAATATAGTCTTGATAATTACTCAGATGAGGCCGACGAAACTCTTTTTGGAAATGGAACGGTATTTCAAATCTAATGTAATTCATTCTGAAGGCAATTGAAGTGTTAAAACTGAAATCGGGTATTCTTCTCTATAAACACAAAGAAGGTCCTGCTTTGTTTATTGAAACTCTTGATCATCGGTTTTATCCTACTGGTACTCTTTTTTTCCTCTCATTTAGTATAGTGAATGCCCTTTGGCGTTGTCCTACCATTGTTCCTGTGGTATATACTAATTCTTTTGTCAGTCAGAAGATTATTGAAGGTGCTTCTCTTATGGTTCCAGGAATTGTCGTTCCTGTAGTACTTGAATTTGCTATTTATTCATAGGAAGATGGTTTACCTCAATTATTGTTTAAGAAGGTGGTAGCCATAGGTACTTTCAACAATCCCAAGCCTTTTGCCATTGGCTATTGTTGTGTTAATGATTTTGCTTCTCAGATGGCTTCAGGAGTGATCTGACTATTCGAGTCGTGATATCTAGAAAGGCAAGGTGATTGAAGTGGTTCATATGTACCGTGACCATGTGTATGAGGAATATGGACGAGTAGATCCATTGCCAGAAGGTTATACGATCTCTGCTGTATATCCTCTTCTTGATGTAGCTGTTGAATGTGGTGATGAAAAGGAAATGGATGAAGAAAATGTCCAGCAGCCAGACACAGAATCACAACAAGAGGGATCTGAGGAAGTGACATCTCAGGAAACGGCACTTCAAGAGACATCGGAACTATCTACCGAACAATCTTCTTCACATCCCATCAGTGAATCGGAGATGGATGATCAACTTCTTCATCTCTGTATCCGGGTATCCATATTCACTCTTACTCACATCCAGTGTTTCAGTGAGATTGGACCTGAAGAATTACCTATCCAGACTTCTACGTTCAATTCTAAATATTTGAATCAGAAGGAGTTTATCAGTTCTCATCGTGCAAGCGAATACTGTTCTCTTGATTGGCTTCAATGAACAGTAGATTGTGGAGATATTCATGGAGAACATGGAATTCGTTGGAATGACACTTCCTTCAAGAAGCTTGCTACTCTTATGGATTATCTCCAAGAGAAGAAACTCATTACATTTAAGAAGATTAACAAACAACCAGTAGATTGACTTATTGGAATCCTAACAATAGACCATTATGACGGTTAATATGCAGCACCCTTGGCTGGCAAAATATAAGGAATATATCAACCATTTCAAGTCTGATGCTGTGAAGATTAGAAGTGGAACAAAGGAACCTGTTTCTACCGAACCAGAACGCAAAACAAACGTATCTGTGCTATATCGCATCAATAAAATGATGAAGAATGTGTTCTTGGCGATGCAAATGGATCCCAATGCAATGTATTCCATGGCTGACGCTAAATCTGTTTTGAATGCATATCTCATTTCGAAAGGACTGATATCAGAATCAGATACTGGAATGGTTGTAAAGAGTAGTGGGTTTCTGTGATGTAGATACTCAATGATGAACTTACAGATGCTCTATTCCGTGATAAGAAGGTTCCTGAAGGTGGTTTTCCAACAATGCTCTCACGAAGAGAAGTTGCTCAACTCTTTGAAGAGAAGTTGATTCAGTATCAGGCTGTTCAAGTCAATGACAAGGTTGTAGTAAAGAAGGGAACTCGACAAGGAATCGTCATTACCACAGAGAAGGTGAAAGGAGCTAAAAGTCCACAAACACTTGTCTACCATGCTTCTGACTTCTCTATTGATGTAAAAGAATTGCTAAAAACGCTATCCAAGGTTTGTGCTTCCAGGTTGGTATTAGGGGAGTCCCATGACTTGTAGTGGTTGCATTCACACAAACCAGCAGGGAGAATACATTCAACTCCAAGGAAAGATGGCATCTACGATCAAGGATTGTCTGGTCAAACAATACAAGATACCTGCCAAATATATCAGTGTTAAATAGTCCTATTTCTCTTTGTTTGAAATACAAGAAATGGAAGGGGTAGTCAATTCTCTATATAAGAATCTCTAGCATTTCAGAATTTTACTCCCTAGATTGCTATGAATCCCTTTCCTTTTCCAAATTGAGCCAGAAAACTATTTCAAGGACAAGAATTAAATATGGTAGGTGATCGATGCTATCAGAAATAAGCAAATTGTCCAGAGAGTGCGAGAATATGTTGGTTGTTCTCGCATTGACAACATTGTCGAGCCAATCCACTAACGATGTTGTAGGGTAAGAGAACTAAGAAGGTCGGTATTTGCGGAAAGTACGGAACAAGATACGGTTCGTCCCTTCGTAAGATTGTCAAGAAGATTGAGATCAGTCAGCACAGCACGTAACTTCCTTGCTTTTCGTGTTTCTCATCGTGTAGTTATGCTTGTGCCTTCTGCGGCAAGAACACTGTGAAGAGAACTTGCGTCGGTATTTGGGAGTGCAAGAAGTGCGGAAAGGTCCTCGCTGGAGGTGCTTGGTCTGTTGCTACTCCTGCTGCCTTGACTGTGAGATCCTCGATTCAGAGACTTCGCCGTTCTAAGGTTGAGGCTTAAACTCATATTCGATTCTTGGAATAGTGATTGATTGTTTGTTAACAAACAGACCACTCTTCATAAGGATTCTCTTCTACAACGATAGGACCCATTTCATGAGGCGTTAACAGATCTTCTGCCTTTGCAAATTCCTACAATTCACTTCTACCATCACTTCTACCTCTTTATGTTGCTCTACAAACAGCGTCGCATCTTCCACAAAATGTTTCGCAATGAGGGTCAGTTCATGTGTTTCCCCATTAAAGATCTTTGTATTCTCATACAGAAGTTGGACATCTGCGATAAAGTCCGTATGTGTGTATCCCTTCCTTCCCATGCGCAATCCAATCGTATTCAAGTCGATAATGTTCGGAATGGTTCTACGATAGGTCTCTGTCCACGTCTCATTAGGTGCTGGCAATTGTCGGAAGAACTTCGCATGGTCGCGATCCATCAATACTTTCAGTCCCTTCTTCAGCAGCTTCTCAAGACGACGGGGGTTGCACTCCTCAGTCACTGGCTCGATCTGTTCTGTGTTCTTCTCCCGACGCGGTCGCTACATATCACTCCAATCTTAGATTCCTACTCGCTGTGTTGCGATAGATCGAGGCTTATGAGCCCGAGGTACACTTTTCGTGACTTTGTGGATGGGTTGCGAACTTGGGTCAAACCCATTGTAACGATGGAGAACTACTAATGAAAGGCCACTCCAGTATATACTCTCAGCTAGACTCAATGATTCCAACTTACGCTGTGCCTCGAGCACATTCCGGACATCCTTCGCACTATGTGTATAACTCACGTTGGAGAGGATTCGACCATCCTTCTGAACAGTTAGTGTGACTCGTCGAACCCAGAGAGGTAAGCCATTCGGACCCACCATTCCTGTCCCCACTCGCTTCGTTCCCTCTTCTGTAAGAGCACCAGTGAACGAATTCGATACAGTAGGCAGAATCCCAGATGGCTGAGGTACTGGAAGAGGTTTCTCCATTCCAGGCACCACGAAGTCAGGAAGAGTGACATCATTCAGCTCGGTAGGAGCTCGGAGAGGTTCGATACGAGGAGCATTAGGAACAAGTGAGTCGAAGAGATTGGAGAATGGAAGTGTATTGGCAGTAAGAATGAACTGCTCGCGTCCTGAGAGCCAGTTACGCTGATCCTCAAACTGGACATTCACTTGTTCCTGGAACTGTTTGTTCTGTTCCTGTTGATTCTGCTTGTGTTCTCGATAAAGATTACTGAGCTCATCACGAGCATTGTTCTTCACATATTTCACCAAAGACCAACGTTCCATCCGCTCCATCTCATCTCTTGCCATTCCCAATTGTAAACACAGTTCTTGCAACTCCTTCTTCGACTTCTTCCGAAGATCTGGTAACTTCTCCGGTTGAGGTTGTTCCTGTGGATCCAGTTCTGCAGGGAGTTCCTCACTCGAATCTGTATCATTCGCCAAATGTGAAGCTCGCTTCTGAGCAGGCTTACCTTTTCGGTTCCGAAGACTCTACACAAGACGAATCTTATAGTGAGTACCTTGGATGGAAGGAACATATACATCTCACCAAAGGCTTCTCGGAAGAGAACACTACTATCCAAATAGATACTTTGATTAAGAATCATTCGAGTCTTTTTCTATCCATGATTCCAACCACAAGTAATCACCTCAATGATTGAACTTACATATTGATCACACAAGTTCCATGGAGCACGATGAACTCTCTCGACAAAGAAATTCGCAGTTTTCACTTCACGATCTAAAATACGTTTGAGATGTTGATAATATGATTTCATAAGACCATAATCGCACATCTCCTCTCGATCTACACTCACCACATCATCATGACTAATCTGAGTGGTAGCTAACTCAATCTTCTTCTTTGCGAAATTCTGTAAGTATTCTAAATTCTCCTTTACACGCAGGAATGCTTTAATTTAGCAATATCAACTATCCATACTCGTTCCTTGTGTAGCTGATAACGATGTGATGTAACGCACACCTGATCGTTTCAACATTGCATTGCCAACATCACACGCTTGTAAAAGGCATACAGCTTCGGGTGTCAAATGACGTGGAACGGAAATAGGAAGAATTGCATTCCTCAAACGATAACTACTCATCAGAATAATGTGACATTCCGACGTGCGATTCTGAATATCAAAGAATTGTTTGTAACGCTCGTTAAAATCACGTTGATTCTCTTCTGATCGCAAATATGGGAATAATTTGCATAGTTGTTCGATGGATAGCTTGTTCACTACATATCAGATTCATTACCAATCATGACATTTCTGGAAGTAATGTTGAAGTAAGTAATCTTCAAGAGCCCTTTTCATGATAAGATAGTTATTATCATCAGGATTATACATTCTCACAATAGGCTCCATCTTTCCTGCGACAAACAAGTTATCGATTTTCCGAATATATGCATTGTAAACATTCGAAGCTGGAGGTGCTGGCTCACGTGGACTACAAATGATAAACAAATGCAATCATCACTTTTCCATCTTCACCACTAAGAGGTAGTCTGTGAGAGGAATCTAGATATAAATGACTGCATTCACAAGAACATCATGCTGGAACAGAGGTGTATTGTAGAGTGGAGTACACAATGACATCATCTGCTCACCTGGTTTCAGACGTCCCATTAGAGGCATCAATTCACTCTCACTCAGAACTCGATTCACACCTTCTGGAGGATGTTCCCCTAACTGTCAAAATAGTCACAAATTCCCACATTCAGTTTCACCAGGAGCTGGATTAATCCAATTGATGAAGAAAGATCCCATTCCCTGGTTCATGAACATTGGAGGTTGAGGTTCCGAGTACTCTACCATCACCAGATGATCATTCTCCGATGAAAGCTCCGACATCGACCGAATTGCTTGAACCAAGTGATCATTACGGTTATTGTCACTACGTCGAGCAATCTCACACTATTTATGATAAGCATGAATGATACCCACATTCAATATCAACTCCCGATTTGGAAAGCGAGGACGATGAAATCGTTCAATCTCCTCTGAAGTCATTCCTCCTTGAACAAGGAGAAATTCTCGTGCAATCTTGCTGTGGTTGGGAGGATTAAGAATCACGCGGGTTTGGAGAGTATGCTGCTTCTTTAGGTTCTTTTCCTTACGCATCTTTGCTGGATTATGATTCTCATTGGTACTGCTCGGCAATTCACAAGAAAAGATCAGATTTGGGTCATTAGAGTCTAGAATCATAATAGCTTCTTATCCATACCCATATATACAGTTTGTTGCACATCATCCTGAGAATCGAATCTCATGGACTCTAAATAAGGATTTCGGATGTCGTTGATATGAGCTATTTCTTAATAACCGATAAGGAACGAACTGTGTAACATTGCATTCTGCCGTTTCCTCTCTTCCTCAGATTCTTGGCCTTGTCGAGGACGTTTGAAAGAACCCCACAGACGTTCCTAGAATGTTTAGTCTTTTGAAATACTACATTCGCATGGAAAAGAAGATACGACGGGAGGACCACTACAAATAAACATCAACAAAAAGGACATACCATGTGATGGAGCATCCTGATCTAGAGTATTCTAGGTAAGAATAAGAAGAATCCATTCATACGTCATCTTCATAAATGCTATCATCTACTGTCCAGTCCTGAAGCAGTTCATCATCAGTAGAATCACTTTCTTCCTACATTTCACAAAAGACGATTGCTTTCACATTCATAGGTACTGAACAATTTAGAGGGCCGATAACTTCATCATCTGATGAACCTATAATGCGTTATATCTCCATGAACCCAATTCACAAAGAGTATCTCATAATAGGATCATGAGACTTACTTCCATCATTCTCGAAGATTGGAATAACCATCTTTGAGACGGATACTGAGTTATGGCTTCAGATTAGATTTTAGGAATTCAACTTTTGGACTTGTTATCTGCAATTCACAATTATGGCTTAATTCACGTATTCATTATAAAGGATTAATTGCGTCATATATCGATTAAATTACTTTTAGTGTATTACATTTAGTCTACTAGTTTCAAGTAGCATTAACTCATTAGAGGATATTATGTGCGTAGGAGAAGAGTGTTTCAGTTCACCATACTGTGAATAAATACCGTTTCAGATATAGTTCTAGAGTGAATTAATCTATTTCCATTCATAGTATATCCTTATTGTTGAAGAAATAGGTTATAGGACTACTGTGATTGATATCGAACAAAGAGGATGAATTCATTAATAGTTCAACTGCTAATAGTATTGGAAAGAACACAGATTCTGGATGCTTGAAGGATTGGGCTCTTATAGTACTTTAATCCTTTGGTATCTGGCTTTCTGTCGAATGAATCGATCAAGAGAATCAGCATCTCAAATATTATCAACCAAGCAAACATACTTGAGCTGTTCAATTCTTTCACTTTACAGAATACAGTATGACCCATCTGTATTCCATTTTCAGTGAGTGATGGAATGTCTAATTCAGATTCAATCATCAAGCAGCACTCTCTAATATCACTTTCCCTATATCATAGAAATTATATTCATCTCCATTGAATGAAGATAGAGAAGGGAGATCTAATCAATCAATCATCACTATCAGTCTTACTCTTCATTATCAATTCATTCGATTCAACAGTACTCCTATCACCATATCCATTAAGAGCCGCCATTTCTAGAGTGATGGATTGAAGTCGATTTAAATCTCATTCATCATTCATCAATCATTTATACTCTCAAACACTACTGAATGATAGTAATGGACTGCATACTGATCCAACTGAATGGAAATGAGAGAAGGAAGATCCTTCAATTCAAATGATTCATACCAAAAGAATGAATAATATCCAATATGGATTTGTCTCAATCGATCACAATTCATTATCAAACATTTGCTTCCTTCTCTATCCTCCTTATCCAATTTTAAACTATCTCTTCCAATGATAATAGTCTTCAATTCATTCAATCCATCAATCACAACTCGAGTCACTTTCTTAAAACAATCATTTCCAATTTCAATTTGTTTCAATGATATCAATGAATTGTTCAGTATCAATGATGATATATCAGGATTGAAATCATCACCAATAATCAAAGATTCAATACAACTAGTAACAATCAATTCACAATCATCAATCCATTTCATTCTCATATCATCATTAACATCAATAATAACATCATCTTTGAATA
>JABLTK010003945.1_pt1 | contig 30323 bp, 25 predicted proteins | sample 7160131 | NCBI WGS metagenome assembly JABLTK01 (sample SAMN14651221, study PRJNA627086) | human gut metagenome | isolation source: feces | host: Homo sapiens
ATTTCAAGCATTGTTTTGCCTAAGCTGTCAAGGGTGACGGTAGGTTTTAACACACTTCTTTTTTCATATGCTACTTTACACTACCATATTCAGCATTTAAGCTGTTCTTTACCGTTTCAAGCGCCCTTTGGGCAATTTTTGAATATCGTTCCTGCTTATTGCGTATTCGTTCGTTAAGTCCCTCTATAATGCCGAAATTCGCATTCATCGGCTGAAACGCTGATATGCTCTCATTGGATATGTACAGCGCAAGCGCACCGATTGCCGTTTTTATGTCCGGCTCATACATTTCCTCGCCCAAAAGCATTTTTGCCATATTAAACCCTGCAAGTATGCCGCTTGAAGCGCTCTCCACATATCCCTCAACACCCGTAATCTGTCCTGCAAAAAATATTTTAGGATTGTTTTTAAGCTGATAATATTTATTAAGGCACACGGGAGAATTTATATATGTGTTTCTGTGCATTACGCCGTATCGTACAAATTCTGCGTTTTCCAGTCCGGGTATCATTGAAAAAACACGTTTTTGCTCGCCCCATTTCAAATTCGTCTGGAAACCGACAAGATTATAAAGCGTTCCCGAAATATTATCCTGCCGCAGCTGAACAACCGCATATGCGTCGTCCTTGCCGGTTTTCGGATTTGTAAGTCCGACGGGTTTTAAAGGTCCGAAAAGCAGTGTTTCAAAACCGCGTTTTGCCATGACCTCCACAGGCATACAGCCCTCGAAAACCTTTTGATTTTCAAAGCTTTTAAGCTTTGCCGTTTCAGCCGTTGTGAGGGCATTATAGAACGCAGTATATTCCTCCCTGTTCATCGGACAGTTTATATAATCCGCCGTACCCCTGTCATAGCGCGCCGCCTTAAAAACCTTTGATTTATCTATGCTTTCCTCAGTCACCACAGGCGCCGCCGCATCGTAAAAATACAATCCCTCGCTTGAAGTAAGCGTTTTTACAGCATCGGAAAGTCCCTCTGAAGTCAGCGGTCCCGTTGCGATAATAGTATGTTCATCGGGATTTATTTCCTCAACCTCTTTACGTATAACCTCTATTCGGCTATCGTTTTTAATTTTTTCCGTTATATACTCCGAAAACAACTTTCTGTCCACCGCCAGCGCACCGCCGGCAGGAACGCGCGTCTTATCTGCCGCCTCCGTCATAACGGAGTTAAACAGACGCATCTCTGCCTTCAAAAGTCCACAGGCGTTTTCTATCCTGTCCGCTTTAAGCGAATTTGAACACACAAGCTCCGCCAAATTTTCATCGGAATGTGCCGGAGAGAATTTTTTCGGCTTCATTTCGTAAAGCTCAACGTCAATTCCGGCGCGCGAAAGCTGCAATGCCGCTTCACAGCCTGCCAGTCCCGCGCCTATTACCTTTACTTTCATATATTACGACTTCTCCTCAAGCTTTCTTTCGTAGGTACATTCGCTGTTGTAACAGTAAATCTTTTTTGCTCTGCCGTCTTTTTTCAGAAGCAGTGAACCGCATACCGGACACTTTTCGCCTTTTACCGGTTCGTCCCATGCCATAAAATCGCATTTTCTCGGTGCGTTTTCACAGGCATAATATACCTTGCCCTTGCGTGAATTTCTGATAAGAATTTCTCCGCCGCATTTCGGGCATTCCACTCCTGTGCCAACCCTTATCGACTTTGCGTTTTTACATTCGGGGTATCCCGGGCAGGCAAGAAATTTTCCGTACTTGCTTAGCTTATACACCATTTTTCGTCCGCACTTTTCACAAACAACGTCCGATTCTTCATCCTTAATCTGTATTTTGGATATTTTTTCCTCTGCAGTTTCAAGATCCTTCTTGAACGACGGATAAAACCCCTTTAAAACGCTTACCCAGTCCATGCTGCCGTTTTCGACATCGTCAAGCTCCTGCTCCATATCCGCGGTGAAACGCACGTCAACTATATCCTTAAAGCTTTTTTTCATTATATCCGTTGTAACGGAACCAAGTTCTGTCGGAATAAGCTGCTTTTTGTTTCTTAAAACATATCCCCTCGATACAATAGTCGAAATTGTCGGGGCATATGTTGACGGTCTGCCTATTCCCTTTTCTTCCAGCTCTTTTATCAGACTTGCGTCCGTATATCTCGCCGGCGGCTGCGTAAAATGCTGCTTTGCCGTGCTGTTTTTTAGCAAAAGCGTGTCGTTTTCTTCAAGCTTTTTTAGCACCTTTACGCTGTCGCCCGTTTTTGCGGAGGTATCGCTGTAAACCGCCGTATATCCTTTAAAAACATTCTCCGAACCTCCCGCCTTAAACGTATGCCCTGCGGCGTCAAGCGTTACTCCCACGGTACTGTATACCGCCTCCGACATCTGGCTTGCCGCAAAGCGTTCCCATATAAGCTTATACAGCTTATACTGGTCGTTTGTAAGCTTATCCTTAATATCGGTCGGTTTAATGTTAATTGAAGTCGGACGTATCGCTTCGTGTGCATCCTGCGCGTTCTTTTTTGTGCGGTACTGCTTTATCTGCACAAATTCCTGTCCGTAATTTTCAGTAAGAAATGCCTGCGCCTCTCTCTGCGCATCCTCTGAAATTCTCAGTGAATCCGTTCTCATATACGTTATAAGACCGACAGTTCCTATCTTTCCGCCCAGGCTTACGCCCTCGTACAAGCCCTGCGCAATCTGCATTGTTTTTGCCGCCTGGAAATTCAGTCTGCCGGACGCGTCCTGCTGCAAGGTTGATGTGGTAAACGGCGGCTGCGGCTTACGCCTTACCTCGCCAAGCCTTATCTTTTCAACTTTGAACTTCGTTTTGGCTATATCTGCCTTTATTTTTTCAGCCTGTGCTGCATTTTCTATCTTTACTTCCTTATTTTTTTCTCCGTAATACTGAGCTGTAAATTCCTTTCCGCCCTCTTTTGAAAGCGCCGCCTCTACCGACCAGTATTCTTTCGGATTGAAATTCTGTATTTCCTCCTCACGCTCGCATATAAGCCTTGTTGCCACAGACTGCACTCTTCCTGCGCTTAATCCTTTTTTTACTTTTGCCCACAATATCGGGCTTATCTGATAACCGACAACTCTGTCAAGTACTCTCCTTGCCTGCTGTGCGTTCACCAAATCCATATCAATGCTTCTGGGACACTTTATCGCCTCTTTTACGGCGCTTTTTGTAATCTCATTGAACGTAACGCGGCATTTTGAGTTTATATCTATATTAAGCGCACGCGCCAAATGCCAGCTTATAGCTTCTCCCTCGCGGTCAGGGTCTGTTGCGAGATACACAACATCCGCCTTTGACGCTTCTTTTTTAAGCTGCGCAAGCAGCGGTCCTTTGCCGCGTATGGTTATATATCTCGGTTCAAAGTCATGCTCAACATCAACCGCCAGCTGACTTTTCGGCAAATCTATAATATGCCCCATAGATGCGACTACATTATAATCCTTTCCGAGATATTTTTTTATTGTTCCCGCTTTTGCGGGAGACTCAACAATAAGCAATTTCTTAGACATTATTTCCTCCGTTAAATTTATATTTTCAGTTCATAGCAGTTTCCGGGAAGTCTTCTGACCATGCCTTTAATTTCAAGCATAAGCAGTCCGGTGTTAATCTCGCCTGCCGATATTCCCGAACCTCTTATAATCTCGTCTACCTTCATATTTCTTTCCGTCAGATATTTTATTATAAGCTTTTCCGTTTCATTAAGCTCCGAATATCTTTCATCATCTTCCGAAACGTACCGTTTTTCCGGTATATCCTCCGGTATTTCTTCATGTATTTCCTCCGCCGTAACCGGCCGTTCCTTTTCCCCCGACGCCGACATCGCCTTTATCAGCCGCGCGGCATCATAGGGATATTCCGCAATAATATCCTCCGCAGACATTACAAGCTTTGCAAAGCTCTGTATAATCGAATTTGTTCCGGCATATCTTTCATTAAGGATATTTCCGGGCACAGCAAACACGTCTCTGTTATTTTCAAGCGCATATCTTGCGGTTATAAGCGAGCCGCTTCTGCGCGGTGCCTCCGTAACAAGAACACCCCTCGACAAACCCGCTATAATCCTGTTGCGTTCGGGGAAATGTCCTCTGAGTGCCTCACTGCCGGGCGGATATTCCGAAATGACCGCTCCGTGCTCCGTAATGCGGCGATACAGCCCCTTATTCTCCGGCGGATAAATAACGTCAAGTCCGCTGCCCAGAACGGCAATCGTTTTACCATTTGCACGCAGCGCCGAATTTGCCGCTATCGAATCTATACCTCTCGCCATACCGCTTACAATCGTCACGCCGCACCTCGCAAGCTGACTGCAAAGACGCACCGTTGTTATTTTGCCGTAATCGTCATAATTTCTCGTGCCTACGACTCCTATCGTAAACAGCTTGTCCCACTGCATATTCTCGCCCTTTATATACAAAACATACGGCGGATCGATAATATTCCGCAGCATCTCGGGATAAGAATCATCGTCAAACACAAGCGTTCGTGCGCCGATACGCTTTGTTTCCTCATATATCCGTTTTGCCGCATCAAGGCTTTTATCCTTTAATGCGCTTTGCATTGCGGGCGGCATCGGACCTGCTTTTTTATACTCCTTTGCGGAGTAAATTTCCTCGATTGTTTCGTAATGTTCAAACAAGTATGTTATTTTCGTTGATGTCATTCCGGGCTTCGACGTCAGCCAAAGCCAATACAATATATGTTCCGTAGAAGCTCCCTCCCCTTAACGGGCATTTATTAAACAATACTACATTTTTTTTGAATTGTCAAGTACTTTGTCTGACGTATTCATACATTAATATACCTGCCGCCACCGATACGTTAAGCGATTCCGCACTTCCGAGTATCGGAATTTTTACACAGCTGCACATATCGAGAATTTCCTCCGAAATACCGTTTGCTTCATTTCCTACTATAATAATTGCCGGCGCACGCATATCGGCGTTTCTGTAATCTTCCGAATTTTCTCTTAACGCTCCGCCGATCAGCTTAAATCCCATTTCCCTGTATTTCTTTAAATCCTCCGCAGTTTTGCCGCACACCGTTTTGATATTAAAAAACGAACCCATACTCGCACGCACGGTTTTCGGACTGTACAAGTCCACCGTTCCCTTTGACAAAATAACTCCGCCCATTCCGGCCGCATCGGCTGTCCTTATTATCGTGCCGAGATTCCCCGGGTCATTTACGCCGTCGCAATATACATACGCCTTATCCGCATCCGGCACAAACTCCGCGTCCTCCTCAGCTTTTATAACAGCAATAATCCCCTGCGGCGCCGTGGTATCGCACAGCTTGCCAAATATAGTATCGCTTATTTTTATAAGCTCCGTTTCTTTCGGATAATCGAACGCTTCTCTTTCAAAAAACGATTCCGATACGGCAATCGTTACAACCTTTCTTTCCGACTTCACCGCGTCGGAAACGGATTTTATCCCCTCAACGGTATATTCGCCGTGTTTTTGTCTTTCCTTTTTCATCGAAAGTGATTTTATGTATTTATATTTTGCATTTGACGCAGAAGTAATTTCAAGCATATTAATCTCCGTTCTCCGATAACATTATATTACATACGCTAAATATTATATACCACACATCTTAATTTGGCAACTGTTTTTTTCAGCTTTTATGCGGTCTTGTCATATTGTACAAAATTTATTCATAAAAATCAAAAAAATATTTTTATTTTATATACAGGTTTTGACATTTTTCTCGTGTCCGATATAGTATAATAAATCCGAGGTGAAAATCATGACCGTATATGCCGACAGTCTTTTTCTTATAAATTTCATATCGGTATACCTTCTGCTCACTCTTACGGAGAAAATATTATCCGCTGTAATAAGCATTCCTAAAAAAATGCTTGCCTCAGCGCTCGGAGCGGCAGCTGCGGCGGCGGTATTCTGTGCAGTTATACCACAGCGGTACAGTACCGCCGTACAAATTGCCGATGCGCTGCTGATTGCCTTTGTTTCTTACCGCGGCTCACGCAAAAAAGTGTTCGAAGCGGCGGCGGCAATTTTTGTACTGTCATGTATATACCCGTACATTGCCGTACTGTTCATAAAAAACGGCGCGGTCATAAAAAACGGTATTGTGTACGCCGAAATCCCGTTCGGATTGTTTACGGTAATATTTATATGTACATATTCCGTTATTCTGCTTTTTACAAAGCTTATTAAAATAAAAAAGAAAACATACTGTATTTCTTTTTTTCATAACGGTTCATCATTCGGAACAACGGCGCTTTACGACAGCGGCAATCTTTTAAGCGACGGCAAAAAAAGCGTAATAGTTGCGGAGTGGAGTGTGATAAAACAGCTTTTGGGCATGGAAAACTACGAGGAACTGTACGCACACATTGATTCGATGCAATTGAAAATACTGCCGTTCCGCACTCTGGATAAGGGCGCCGGCACTGCTGTCGTATTTTATGCAGACAAGATACACATTAAAGAAAACGGAAGCACTTTTTACAAAGTTCCGGTCGGAATTATAAATAATTCCATTTCCTCCGGATATCACGCGTTAATCGGTAAAGAATACATTTAAAGGAGTACGACATATAATGAAACTGTTAGAACAATTAAGCAAAAAAATTATGATAATAAGCGGTTTGGAGGACGAAAATTCCGTATTTTACGTAGGCGGCAGCGACACACTTCCGCCGACGCTTGAAAAAAGCGAGGAGGAGGAGCTTTTGGAACGCTTAAAACACGGAGATGAATCCGTCAAATCTTCGCTGATTGAGCATAACCTCCGGCTTGTCGTATACATTGCGCGCAAGTTTGAAAACACCGGAATTTATATTGAGGATCTCATTTCAATCGGAACAATAGGTCTTATAAAGGCAATAAATACCTTTAATCCCTCGAAAAACATAAAGCTTGCAACATATGCGTCACGCTGCATCGAAAACGAAATTCTTATGTATCTGCGCAAAAATTCAAATATGCGCACGGAGGTTTCAATCGACGAACCGTTAAATGTTGACTGGGACGGAAACGAGCTGCTGCTTTCCGATATACTCGGCACTGACAACGACGTAATATGCCGCAATATCGAAAACGAGGTGGACAAAAAGCTTCTGGGTATAGCATTAAAAAAACTCAACGTCCGCGAACGCCGCATAATGGAGCTGCGTTTCGGGCTTGGCAACAACAAAAGCCGCACTCAAAAGGAGGTTGCGGATTTGCTCGGAATATCGCAGTCCTACATCTCACGTCTTGAAAAAAGAATAATAAACAGACTGAAAAAAGAAATAGCAAAGTTCAGCTGATACATATTTATTTCTACCCGCGTACATAGCCGTCCTGTTACAGGCGGCTTATACAAGGAGGAAACAGTTATGACCAACAAGGTTGAAATATGCGGGGTAAACACTTCTAAGCTTCCCACACTTTCGAGGGAAGAAAAGGCTGAACTTTTTGTAAAAATAAAAGCCGGCGACGAACAGGCGCGCGAGAAATTTATTCATGGTAATCTGCGGCTTGTGCTGAGTGTAATAAAGCGTTTCAATAACCGCGGCGAAAATGTCGACGATTTGTTTCAGGTCGGCTGCATAGGACTTATAAAAGCAATCGACAATTTTGATTTATCACAGAACGTACAGTTTTCCACATATGCTGTGCCAATGATTATCGGCGAAATACGCCGTTATCTCCGGGATAACAATTCAATCCGCGTAAGCCGTTCCTTAAAGGATATTGCCTACAAGGCGCTGCACGTAAAGGAAAAGCTTATCGCACAAAACTCAAGAGAGCCTACCGTATCGGAAATTGCAAAGGAACTTAATCTGCCGAAAGAGGACGTTGTTTTTGCGCTTGACGCAATAACAGATCCCATATCGCTTTACGAGCCCGTTTATCATGAGGGCAACGAAGCTATTTTTGTTATGGATCAGATAAAGGACAAGAAAAATATTGACGAAAACTGGCTTGAAAACATAGCCTTAAACGAGGCGTTAAAGCATCTTGACAGCCGCGAAAAGCATATACTTGACCTGCGTTTTTTTATGGGCCGTACGCAAATGGAGGTTGCGGACGAAATCGGAATTTCCCAGGCACAGGTATCAAGGCTTGAAAAAAGCGCCCTAAAACAGTTGAGAAAATATATATAAACAACACGCAAAAAGCGTCTTTGCCTCAGAAATGACGCTTTTTGCGTTATTATATATAAATTTGTCTAAATCGTATATTGATTTATTTTTCACAAAGTAATATAATATATGGTAATATTATGAATTGAGCAGGTGATACTTATGAATATGCTTCATATAAAATATGCGGTTGAGATTGCAAAATGCGGTTCCATAAACAAAGCTGCCGAGAGACTTCTGACGGGTCAGCCGAATCTGAGCCGTGCTGTAAAGGAACTCGAAACGTCTTTGGGCATAAAAATATTTGAACGGAGCGCAAAGGGCATGACGCTCACTCCCGAGGGCGAAATGTTTATGGGTTATGCGAAAAGCATATTGAAACAAGTTGACGCATTGGAGGAAATCTTTAAAAACGGGGTTTCCGTTAAGCAAAGATTTTCAATTTCCGTTCCTCGTGCGAGCTATATTTCCGAAGCTCTTGTAAAATTTTCCGAATCGCTTGGCAGCAGCAAGGACTGGGAAATTTTGTACAAAGAAACAAATTCCCTGCGTGCCATAAACAATATCCTCCGGGACGAATACAATTTGGGAATTATACGCTATGCGGATATTTATGACAAGTATTATAAATCAATGCTTGAAGAAAAAAAGCTTGACTGCGAGCTTGTAGCCGAGTTTAAGCACATTCTTGTAATGAGCCATAACTCTCCCCTTGCATATAAAGAAAACATCACACCCGACGACCTCTCCGGCTACATTGAAATCGCACACGCCGACCCGTATGTGCCGTCTCTGCCGCAGTCGGAGGTCAAAAAATCCGAGCTTACAGATAATGTTCACAGGAGGATTTTTGTTTTTGAGCGCGGCAGTCAGCTTGCGCTCCTCTCCTCAAACCCAAAAACTTTTATGCTTGTATCACCTGTTCCGACCGCATTGCTTGAGCGTTACAGGCTTGTTCAGCGGCCCTGTAATGACGGCAGCCATATATACAAGGATATGCTTATCCGGCGCAAGGACTATACCCTTTCACAAACAGACAAGCTTTTCATCGGTCAGCTTATACAGACAAAGCGCGAAACCTTTGAAAATATACATTAAACGGACGGAGTATGCGTAAACTTTGCGCATACTCCGTTTTTATGCAGAAACTTAGCATAATGCACAGTTTTTATAATCAAAACAGGGTATATCGATAATAACAATACCAATATTTAAAATTAGCAATTGCACTATCGCGCGAACTGTGATATAATATAGTGAATAATGTAAAATGCGAGGTGTATTATGAATAAAATATCAATCGTCGGAACCGGCAGCGTCGGCTCCACAATAGCTTACACATTGACCGTAATGGGCATGGCTTCGGAAATTGTCATGATTGACATAAACAACGAAAAAGCCCTCGGTGAAGCGCTTGACATAAGACAGGGAACGCCTTTCTGCGGAGCCTGTTCAATTTATGCGGGCGATTACCGCGATGCCGTTAACTCGGACATCGTAATTCTTACGTCGGGTATTGCAAGAAAAGCAGGTCAGACAAGACTTGAGCTTGCTCAGACCAACGTAAACATAACAAAAACCATTATTCCCGAAATTACAAAATACGCTCCGAATGCAGTGTACATAATTGTCAGCAATCCTGTTGATATTCTGACATATACGTTCCACAAATTTTCAAGCATTCCGGAAAACCGCATTATAGGTTCGGGTACAATTCTTGATACGGCGCGTCTGCGTTCCAGACTTTCCGAATATTACAACATCAATCAGAGCAATGTTCACGCATATGTTTTCGGTGAACACGGCGATTCGTCGTTTATCCCCTGGTCGGTTGCGAACATTTCCAATGTTCCGATAAGCGAATGTCAGAAGCTTATTTCAACTCCCGGAATAACAAGTCCCGAGCTTGATTTTGATGAAATTGAACAGTACGTAAGAAAGTCCGGCGGACGCGTTATCGCACGCAAGGGCGCAACCTTCTATGCCGTATCGGTTTCGGTATGCCATATCTGCAAGTGCCTTCTCAGCGGAATTGACACCACAATGACCGTTTCGACCATGATGCACGGCGAATACGGCATTGACGACGTATGCCTGAGCACGCTTAACATGGTAGGCTACAACGGCGTACGCGGCAAGGTAAACGTTTCGCTTACCGATGATGAGATTGCAAAACTGCGTCACAGCGCCGATACTTTAAAGAGCGTTATAAGTCAGCTTGATATATAAATGAAAGGCGGAAATATAATGGAATATCGTATTGAACATGATTCTATGGGTGAAATGAAGGTTCCGGCAGACCGTCTTTGGGCTGCACAGACCCAGAGAAGCCATGAGAACTTTGAAATAGGTGTAGATATTGAAACAATGCCGAGAGAAATAACACACGCTTTCGGAATTTTGAAAAAGGCTGCCGCTCTTGCAAATGCAGAGCTTAAACCCGAAAAAATGACCTCCGAAAAGCTTGCGGCAATAACAGCTGCCTGCGATGAGGTGATTTCGGGTGACCTTAACGGACATTTTCCGCTTGTTGTATGGCAGACAGGTTCGGGTACGCAGTCAAACATGAATGCCAACGAAGTAATTGCAAACCGTGCAAATCAGATTGCCGGAAGCAAGCTTTGCCATCCGAACGATGATATTAACATGAGCCAGTCCTCGAACGACACTTTTCCGACGGCAATGCACATTTCGGCTGTTATCGCAATCGAGGATAAGCTTCTTCCCGCTATCGAAACGCTTATTGCTACATTTAAGCGTCTTGAAGAAGAAAACGAAGGAATAGTTAAATCGGGACGTACTCATTTGCAGGACGCTACTCCGATTAAATTCAGCCAGGAAATTTCCGGCTGGCGTTCAAGTCTTGAAAGAGATGCTGAGCTTTTAAAGCTTGCTTTAAAGCCGCTCCACGAGCTGGCGCTCGGCGGAACCGCCGTAGGTACGGGACTTAATGCCCCCAAGGGATTCTCGGAATTGGTTGCCGAAAAGGTTGCTTCGCTTACAGGCAAAAATTTTGTTACGGCACAGAATAAATTTCACGCGCTTACCTCTAAGGACGAGCTTGTTTTCGCACACGGCGCAATAAAAGCAACAGCCTGCGACATGATGAAAATTGCAAACGATGTTCGCTGGCTTGCATCGGGCCCGCGTGACGGTTTGGGCGAAATTCACATTCCGGAAAACGAACCCGGTTCTTCAATCATGCCCGGCAAGGTAAATCCCACACAGTGCGAGGCTGTTACAATGGTTGCGGTTCAGGTAATGGGCAACGATGTTGCTGTCGGAATGGCTGCGTCACAAGGTAATTTTGAGCTTAACGTGTTCATGCCCGTAGCAGCATACAACTTCTTGCAGTCAGCGCGTCTTTTGGCTGAAGCTATTGTTTCCTTCAACAAAAACTGCGCATCGGGTATAACGGCAAACAAAGAAAAAATGCACCATAATCTGCATAATTCACTTATGCTTGTTACGGCACTCAATCCTTATATCGGATATGAAAACGCCGCAAAAACAGCTAAAAAAGCTTACAAGGACAACATTTCGCTTAAAGAGGCTTGTGTTGAACTTGGATTTTTGACAGAAGAAAAATTTGACGAGGTATTCCACCCCGAACAGATGGTTTAACGTTAATTTCGTGCCGACGGCACAGAAAGGAATTGTTGTATTAATGAAAGTCAGTTATTTTCCCGGCTGTACTCTCCGTACAAAGGCAAAGCAGCTTGATTTTTACGCACGCAAATGCGCCGAAATTCTCGGCGTTGAGCTTTGCGAAATCGAGAACTGGCAGTGCTGCGGCGGTGTTTTTGTCAGCGCAAAGGACGAAATCGCTTCAAAGCTTCCGTCCGTTCGCGCTTTAAAAGCCGCAAAAGACAGTTCTCAGTCTTTGGTTACGGTATGTTCAGCCTGTCATAATGTAATAAAGCAGACAAATCACGCAATGCAGACAGATACCGAATTTGCCGATAAGGTAAACAGGTATATGGCACAGGATAAAGAGCCGTCAGAGGATTATCACGGCGAAACGGAGGTTTATCATTATCTTGAACTGCTCCGCGATGTTGTCGGCTTTGACAAAGTCCGTGATGCGGTTGTAAATCCGCTTACAGGAAGAAAAATCGCCGCATATTACGGTTGTCTGCTTCTTCGTCCCGGCAAGGTCATGAGACTTGACGACGCAGAAAATCCTCATATTATAGAGGACTTTATAAAGGCTCTCGGTGCAGAGGCTGTCATTTATCCCATGAGAAACGAATGCTGCGGCGGCTATGCTGCTCTTGAAGACAAAGATCTTGTAAAGAAAAAGTCAAACGCCGTAAGCGACAGCGCAAAAGTCAGCGGTGCGGAAATGATTATTACCGCTTGTCCGCTTTGCAAGTACAATCTTGTAAAAAGCGGAAGCAGCCTTCCCGTAATGTATTTTACCGAACTTCTTGCAGAGGCTCTCGGCGTAAAGGAGGATAATCATGCAGAATAAAAACGAACGTCAAAAGGAACAGATTCTTCGTATGAGCGGTGTAAATCCGCGCAAGTGTATGCGCTGCGGAAAATGCTCCGCCACCTGCCCTTCTTATGACGAAATGGAGTATCATCCGCATCAGTTTGTATATATGGTAGAAAACGGCGACATTGACGCACTTATGAAATCCGATTCGATTTATAAATGTCTTTCCTGCTTTGCCTGTGTGGATCGCTGTCCGCGCGGCGTTGAGCCAGCAAAGCTCGTTGAAGCTTTAAGACTGAGCGTTATCCGTGAAAAGGGCGCCAATCATTTAACACCCGACGATATACCCGCATTACTCGATGAGGATATGCCCCAGCAGGCAATCATGAGCGCAATGCGTAAATATTCCAAGTAAGAAAGGAGAAGCAATCCATGCAAAGAATTGGAGTTTTTGTCTGCCACTGCGGTACAAATATTGCCGGAACGGTTGATGTAGCGGCAGTTGTGCAGGCTCTTAAAAATGAACCCGGTGTTGTTTTCTCCACCGATTATCAGTATATGTGTTCCCAGGCGGGACAGAACATTATAAAGGACGCAGTAAAAGAACATAAGCTCACGGGAATTGTTGTCTGCTCATGTTCACCGCGTATGCACGAGGCAACCTTCCGCAAAACGGCGGCTGCCGCAGGCTTAAATCCTTATATGGTGGAAATAGCAAATATTCGTGAACAGTGTTCATGGGTACATAAAGAAATGCCTATCGGTACGGAAAAGGCTATCATTCTCGGCAAGGCGGCTGTTGCAAAGGTTAATCTCAACGCACCGCTTACCCCCGGTGAAAGCCCCGTTACAAAACGTGCGCTTGTTATCGGCGGAGGTATCGCCGGAATCCAGACAGCGCTTGACATTGCTGACGCCGGTTTCCCCGTTGACATTGTCGAAACAAAACCGACAATCGGCGGTAAAATGGCCCAGCTTGACAAGACCTTCCCCACCCTCGACTGTGCGGCCTGTATTCTTACGCCAAAAATGGTTGATGTGGCACAGAATGAGAAAATACGTATTTTCTCATATTCGGAGGTTACCGATGTTAAAGGCTTTGTCGGCAATTTTGATGTAACAATAAAGCGTAAGGCAAGATATGTTAAAGAGGAGGTTTGTACCGGCTGCGGTGCTTGTACCGAAAAATGTCCTCAAAAGAGAGTACCGAATGAATTTAACCTCGGCATGGATAACCGCCATGCGATTTATATTCCGTTTGCTCAGGCAGTGCCCAAGGTTGCCACAATCGACCCTGCTCACTGCACAATGCTGAAATCCGGCAAGTGCGGCTTGTGCTCAAAGGTCTGCACGGCAGGCGCTATCGACTACGAGGCAAAGGACGAATATATAGAAGAAAAATACGGTGCAATCGTTGCCGCAACAGGATTTAATCCCATTTCAATGGATAAATTCGATGAATTTGCATATTCACAGTCAAAGGACGTCATCACTTCTCTTGAACTTGAACGTCTGATGAATGCGGCAGGTCCTACGGGCGGAACTCTTCTTCGTCCGTCAGACGGCGAACATCCGCATACTATCGTATTTGTACAGTGCGTAGGCTCGCGCTGTGAGGCTTGTGCCGAAAAAGGCAAAGAGTATTGTTCAAAAATCTGCTGTATGTATACGGCAAAACATTCAATGCTTATACGTGACAAATACCCCGATACCGATGTTTACGTATTCTATATTGATGTACGTACTCCCGGTAAAAACTTTGACGAATTTTACCGCCGCGCCGTTGAAGAATACGGTGTGCATTATATAAAGGGCATGGTCGGCAAAGTATCTCCCGAGGGCGGCAAGCTTAAAGTCCAGGCATCAGACCTTATCGACGGAAAGCAGCTTCATATAGACGCAGACCTTGTTGTTCTTGCGGCTGCAATCGAACCGGACAAATCGGCACGTCCGCTCGCAACCATGCTTACCGCAAGCATGGATACAAACGACTTCTTCACCGAAGCGCATCCTAAGCTTCGTCCTGTTGAAAGTCCGACTGCCGGCGTATTCCTTTCCGGCGCTTGCCAGGGACCTAAGGATATTCCGGAAACCGTTGCTCAGGCAGGTGCTGCAGCTTCTAAGGTTATAGGTCTTTTGTGCAAGGATAAGCTTACGGGCAATCCCTGTGTGGCTCATTCAAACGAAATGATGTGCAACGGCTGTTCGACTTGTGAAAAGGTATGTCCGTACGGTGCAATTACATATGTTGACAAAGAATTCAGAATGCCCGACAGAACTACAAAGGTTCGCCGCGTAGCAGTGGTAAACGAGGCTGTGTGCCAGGGCTGCGGCGCTTGTACGGTAGCTTGTATGTCCGGCGCTATGGATTTGCGCGGATTTACAAATAAACAGATTATGGCGGAGGTAGATGCGATATGCAAATGAATGAATATAAGCCGCTTATAGTGGCATTCTGCTGTAATTGGTGTTCCTATGCCGGCGCCGATCTTGCAGGAAACAACAGACTGAACTATCCGGCAGACGTAAAAATCATCCGCGTTCCCTGCTCATGCAGAGTAAACCCAATGTTTATTCTCCGTGCATTTCAGCGAGGTGCGGACGGCGTAATTCTGTGCGGCTGCCACCCCGGCGACTGTCACTACACCTCCGGCAACTATTACACACGCCGCCGTATGGCGCTGCTGTTCTCGATGCTCGATTATCTCGGTATCGAAAAAGAGCGTACTCATGTTGAATGGGTCAGTGCGGCAGAGGGTGCAAAGTTTGCCGAAACAATGAATAATTTCGCACAGAGAGTTGCCGCTCTTGGTGAGAATAAGAGATTGGAGGATTTGCGATGCAAGAAATAAAACGTGAAATTCTTATATCAAAAGCTTCTGAAATGCTTGGTAACGGTGCTGTTGACCGCGTACTCGGCTGGAAGCGCGGAGAATTTGACTACGATATAACTCCGGCAGTTTTCCGCACGGCAGATGAGCTTGAAAAGGACTTCGTATGGAATGATTTCTGCGGCGCAAACTTTTCAAAATACCTTATAAAGGAAACTGCAAAAAGTGAAAACAAGGTTCTCGTTTTCCTTAAACCGTGCGATACATACAGCTTTAATCAGCTGCTTACCGAACACCGTTTTGACCGTGAAAAGGTTTATGCGGTAGGTGTTCCGTGCAATGGTATGCTTGATGCTAACCGCATTAAAGACAGCGCCGAGGGTATTTCTTCAATACGCGAAGAAAACGGCAGTATTTTGGTTGATACGCTCTATGACGGCGTTGTTCCGTTTGACAGAAACGATATGCTTTCGGAACGCTGTGTGAACTGCAAATCGAAAAAGCATACCGCATATGACGAGCTTCTCGGCGAGGACGGCGAGGTTCTTGACTCCGCAAGATTCGACGAGGTTGAAATGATTGAAAAAATGACTCCCGATGAGCGTTTTGCTTTCTGGCAGAATGAGCTTTCACGCTGCATACGCTGTAATGCCTGCCGCGATGTCTGCCCTGCCTGCACTTGCGAAAAGTGCGTGTTTGATAACCCCGAATCCGGCGTTGAAAACAAAGCGGCATCAAACTCATTTGAGGAAAAGATGTTCCATATTATCCGTGCATTCCATGTTGTCGGAAGATGTACGGACTGCGGAGAATGTTCACGTGTTTGTCCGCAGCATATCCCATTGCATTTGCTCAACCGTAAATTTATCAAGGATATTGATAATTTCTACGGCGAATATCAGGCAGGTGCGGAGGTCGGCAGCAGAGCGCCGATTGTAAATTATACAACCGATGACTTAGAGCCGTCCGAAGCGGTGGAAAGAGGTGACGAGAATGCGTAAAATTTCACTTGATAAGCTTGACGGTCTTTTTTCCGCAATTTCCGGCGCTAATACGCTTTATCTGCCGGTAGATACAAAAGCAGGAGCTAAATTTGAAAAATGGGAAAGCGGAAAAACACTTTCAAACGCTCTTAATACCGTAAGAAGCGCAAAGGATTTCTTCTTTCCGCAGACTGAAAACCTTATGGATTTCAAGGTTGAGGGCAAAAACATCGAGGTTATAGATACACGCAGCGAATGTGAAGATTTCGTAATATTCGGTGTGCGTGCGTGTGATGTAAAGAGTTTTGAAATTCTCGACCGAGTATTTCTTGCCGAGCCTGTGGACACATATTACAAAAACCGCAGAGAGCACGGAATTATCGTTTCTATCGCCTGTACAAAGCCGATAGAAAGCTGTTTTTGCTCCACCTTCGGCATAGACGCATCAGAACCCGAGGGCGATATTGTCTGCCACAAAACAGACAGCGAGCTATTCCTTGATGCAAAAACCGAAAAAGGACAAACACTTCTTGACAGTTTAAACAGTTTAACCGAGGAGTGCGATGACAGCGCAGTAAACGCACAAAAAGAGCTTATAAAGGAAAGACTTGCAAAGCTTCCGCTTTCTTCCCTTTCCGCAGACGCATTCGGCGACGGAAAAACATCGGAATTTTTCGATGCTCCCGAATGGAAAGAACTGTCCGAGTCATGTCTCGGCTGCGGTACGTGCACTTTTGTATGCCCCACCTGCCAGTGCTACGACATAAAGGATTTCAATACAGGTCACGGCGTTAAGCGTTTCCGCTGCTGGGATTCTTGTATGTACTCCGATTTCACAAAAATGTCGGCAGGTCAGCCCAGACTCACTCAGCTTGAACGTTTCCGTCAGCGCTTTATGCACAAACTTGTATATTATCCCACAAACAACGACGGACTGTTTTCATGCGTAGGCTGCGGCAGATGTATTGCAAAGTGTCCTATTCAGATGAATATTGTAAAAGTTATGAAAAAGTTAGGAGGGCGTGCAAATGGCTGATATGAAAGAAGCGCTTATTCCCGTTGTCGGAGTCGTTACGGATATACGTATCGACACTCCCGATGTTAAAACCTTCCGTGTAGTAACGCCGGACGGTAAAAAAGCGTTTGAACATATGCCCGGTCAATGTGCAATGCTGTCCATTCCGGGCGTCGGAGAAGCGATGTTCTCAATTACCTCCTCCCCGACAAACACTGAATTTATGGAGTTTTCAATAAAGAAATGCGGATGCGTAACCGAATGGCTTCACTCCATGGAGGTAGGTCAGCAAATTACAATACGCGGACCTTACGGTAAACCGTTTCCGGTTGACACGGAATTTGTCGGACAGGATATGCTGTTTATTGCCGGAGGTATCGGTCTTGCGCCGCTGCGCTCGGTTATAAACTACTGCCGTCACTACCGCGACCGTTACGGAAAAATCGACATCGTATACGGTTCGCGCAGTATGCAGGACTTGGTTGACTACAAAGAAATAATTGACGAATGGTCACAGGATACCGGCGTCAACGTATATCTTACCATTGACCGCGAACAGCCCGAATGGGACGGTCATGTGGGATTTGTTCCGAACTATGTCAAGGAGCTTGGCTTCTCGACCGATAAAACGGCCATTCTGTGCGGTCCTCCGATAATGATTAAATTCACTCTCGCAGGACTTCAGGAGCTTGGCTTTGACAAAACCCAGGTCTATACAACAATGGAGCTTCGCATGAAGTGCGGTATAGGAAAGTGCGGACGGTGCAACATCGGTTCAAAGTATGTCTGCAAGGACGGTCCCGTTTTCCGCTGTGACGAAATTGACGAACTTCCGGATGAATATTGATAAGGAGATTTTGAATATGGAAAATATGGTTAACATTTACCTGTTCGGCAAGCAGTACAGTGTTCCCGACGACCTGACTATAATGCGTGCCATGGAATATGCAGGCTATCAGCTTGTCCGCGGCTGCGGCTGCCGTAACGGTTTCTGCGGAGCGTGCGCTACAATTTACAGAATTAAGGGCGACAGAGAACTTAAAACCTGTCTTGCCTGCCAGACAAAGGTAGAGGACAATATGTATGTTGCTACATTGCCGTTTTTCCCGCTTGTCAAGCAGGTTTACGATATTGAAAAAATAAAGCCGACCGAACAGATAATGATGCAGCTTTACCCCGAAATTTATTCATGCGTAGGCTGTAATGCCTGCACAAAGAGCTGTACGCAGGGACTTAACGTTATGCAGTACATTGCATATGCACAGCGCGGCGAATTTGACAAATGCGCCGAAGAATCCTTTGACTGTGTTATGTGCGGCGTATGTTCATCACGCTGTCCGGCAGGAATTTCACATCCGCAGGTTGCAATGCTCGCAAGAAGACTTAACGGAAAGTATCTTGCACCCAAATCGGAGCATCTTGAGAACCGCGTAAAGGAAATCAAAGACGGCACGTTTACGGAGCTTATAGAAAATCTTATGGGCAAGCCCATTGAAGAAATTGAAGAACTCTACAACAACAGAGAAATTGAGAAGTAAGGAGGTATAGGTTTATGTATTCAAAGGAATTTGAAGAATCACTCAAAGCGGTAGAAGCCGCAAGAGAAACAAACATCGCCTATGAGCCTGCGCGCATGACGGCAAAAGAAAAGGATGATTTGCTCGCCGCATATCATCCCGACTATAAAAAAAGCGAATTTTCAACCTTAAAAATCGGTCCTAACAAGGGCGAAAACGTACCTCACGAGCTTTGCGAAATGCTCCAGGCACACAGCCGCATAAGCGCCGATGACATTGATTTGAGCAATATAACCTATGATGTTGACGTGCTGATTATCGGCGGCGGCGGTGCGGGCGCATCGGCTGCAATAGAAGCCGACAACGCAGGCGCTAAAACAATGATTGTTACAAAGCTGAGAATGGGCGACGCCAACACAATGATGGCCGAGGGAGGTATTCAGGCGGCAGATAAGCCTAACGATTCACCGGCTATCCATTTTGTGGACGCATTCGGCGGCGGACATTATGCCGCAAAGCGCGATTTATTGGCAAAGCTTGTATGCGACGCACCGGAGGCTATTCAGTGGCTTAACGATTTAGGCGTTGAATTTGACAAGGATGCCGACGGAACAATGATTACAACTCACGGCGGCGGCACCTCGCGTAAACGTATGCACGCGGCAAAGGACTATTCGGGTGCTGAAATCATGCGTACATTGCGTGATGAGGTTTTAAACCGCGGTATACCCGTAGTTGATTTCACCTCGGCAATTGAGCTTATTCTTGACGAAAACGGAAACGCAGCCGGCGCTGTGCTTATGAACATGGAAACACATGAGCTTATGGTTGCCCGCGCAAAGACGGTTATCATCGCTACCGGCGGTGCCGGACGTATGCACTACCAGGGTTTTCCCACCTCAAACCATTACGGTGCGACAGCTGACGGTCTTGTGCTCGGTTACCGTGTCGGCGCAAAGCTTTTGTATGCCGAAACACTTCAATATCACCCCACCGGCGCAGCATATCCGCAGCAGATATTCGGCGCTCTGGTTACGGAAAAGGTTCGTTCGCTCGGCGCAAAGCTTGTAAACCGCGACGGTAAGGTATTTATGCACCCGCTTGAAACACGTGACGTTGCGGCAGCATCGATAATCAGAGAATGTTCCGACCGCGGCGAGGGCGTAAACACAGGCAGCGGCGAAGCCGTATGGCTCGATACGCCTATGATCGAGGCAATCGGCGGCGAAGGTACAATCGAAAAGCGTATTCCGGCTATGATGCGTATGTTTGCAAGCTACGGAATTGATATACGCAAAGAACCGATTCTCGTTTACCCCACACTCCACTATCAGAACGGCGGACTTGATATTAACGTAAACGGAATGACAACAAATGTGGATAATCTGTTTGTTGCCGGAGAAGCTGTCGGAGGGATCCACGGACGTAACCGTCTTATGGGTAACTCACTGCTTGATATAATTGTATTCGGCAGAAATGCAGGTCAAAATGCGTCTGCACGTGCGAAAGACGTTACAGTCGGCAAGCTTACGCTTGACCACATCGCAAAATTCGATGCGGAACGTGAAGCGGCAGGCATTGAAACAGACGCTGTATCGCCAAAGCTTCTTCCCAACTACACGGGTGCAAGAAGTGAATTGGATTAATTTAAAAAATTATAAATTTACAGAGCGCGAGTCTTTTACCGCGCTCTGTAAATTTGAAATGAACATTTTGCAGGATGAGAAAAAGGAGTTAATCTCATGAATTTATTTAATGGTGTACTGACAATTTCGGGCGTATCTTATCTGATATTCTCGATTATGGCAATAGTTGCGCTCGGTTATCTGCTCGGACGTATAACAATTAAGGGTGTATCGCTCGGAACAGCAGGCGTATTTGTAATTTCTCTTTTATACGGAGCATTTTTCTATACCGATCTTACCAACGCTATGAAAACAGCGGACATTGCGCAGCACGGTCTGAAAATAGTTGAGAATCTCGGGCTGGTATTCTTCGTAACCTCAGTCGGATTTATTGCAGGTCCGAAATTTTTTAAAAACCTGAAAACCAACTTTAAATCATATATACTGCTCGGCGTATCGATAATTCTTGCCGGAGGAATTACGTGTGTTATCTGCTACCTTATAGGCAGAAACTTTGAATCGGATAACAATCAGTTTCTTGCTTTAATAGACGGACTTCTTTCGGGTTCACTCACAACAACACCGGGATTTTCGGCGGCAAAGGAAACGGTTAAAAACGTTTATGCCTCCTCCCCCGACCTTGCTAACGAATACGAATCGGCAGTAACCGTAGGCTACGGAATCGCTTATCTGTTCGGAGTTATCGGCGTAGTGCTTTTCGTTCAGATTATACCTAAGCTTGTTCATGCGGACATGGACGAAGAACGCAAAAAACTTGCAAGCGTCAGCACAGGTTCGGCACGCGGCGAAATAGCAGGTCTTATGGATATAGACGATATGGGACTCGGTGCGTTCGGTCTTGCGGCTCTTATAGGTCTTTTAATCGGTAACATTAAAATTCCGTTGACTTCACAAGGGCTTTCGGGCACGTGTTTTTCGCTCACTACAACAGGCGGTGCTCTGATCGCTTCACTTGTGTTCGGTCATTTTTCACATATAGGAAAAATAAACATTATGCCCCCGAAAAAAACTCTTGAATGTTTAAGAGAACTTGGACTTATGATATTCCTTATAGGCGCCGGTGTTGCCGGAGGAGCAAACTTTGCAAAATACTTTAAGCCGATATATTTCCTCTACGGCGCACTAATGACGCTTGTACCTATGATTGTCGGATTTACCATAGCCACAAAGGTTCTTAAACTGAGTCTTTTAAATTCGCTCGGTTCTATAACCGGAGGTATGACAAGTACTCCGGCGCTCGGAACACTTATACACGTTGCAAAAACGGAAGATGTTGCTTCGGCTTATGCTGCAACATATCCGATAGCCTTACTTGCCGTTGTATTGGTTTCGCAGTTTATGATTGTAATTTTCGGATAAAAATTAATTAAAAAAGGCGGTAACAATGAAACAAACAGAAGTATCCCGTGCAGCAATCGGCAGAGTTCCGATTTATCTGAAGCATTTAAAAAACGCACACCATAATTCCGAAAACATTTCCGCTACCACCCTTGCAAAAGAGCTGGGTCTCGGAGATGTTCAGGTGCGCAAGGATCTCGGAGCGATAAGCGGAGCAGGCAGACCGAAAACCGGTTACAAAGTCAGCGAGCTGATTGCCGCTCTTGAAGATTTTCTCGGTGTCGGCACAAAAAACAATGTTGTGATTGTCGGCGCCGGTAAGCTTGGACGCGCACTGCTTGACTACGGCGGTTTCGGCGATTACGGTCTGGAAATTAAGGCAGCTTTCGATATTGCAGTAGATGCTCCAGAAAAAAGCGCTTTCGGAAAACCGATTTATCCTATGGATAATCTGGAGGATTTTTGTAAGTCCTCCGATGTTAAAATAGGCATAATTACAGTGCCGGCTGACTGTGCTCAGGAGGTTTGCGACCGTTTTGTCAGGCTCGGAATAAAAGGAATATGGTGCTTTGCGCCGTGCACCCTTTCCGTTCCCGATGAAATAACGGTTCAATACGAGAACATGGCGCTTTCACTCGCCTATTTAAACAAAAAAATTTAACAGTCATTACAAAATTTGTATATGCGAAAATTTGCACACACGAATTTTTATAAAAAACGCCTATCCCCTCCGATAATTGGGGATAGGCGCAATACATTTTATTTTTTGCTGTAATATTCGTTTCGGATTGCATCGAGATTCCTGTCCTTCAATCTTCTCATTGCTTCTCCTATAATATGCCAAAGGTACTCACAGCGCGCGCTCTTATACGTATTTGATTCCGCACCTCTGTAACTCCATGTAAGTATGTTTCTCGCTCCGGCATCGTATGCCCCGTCTGCCGCCATGAAAAATTCCTCCTCGGCATTTTCGGGAATACCGAATGCCTGAAGCCATATATTATAATCCTTTCCCGTAGGTTCTACCAATGCTGCTGCCTCCTTTGTAGAATCATACAAAAAGTCATACGGTGATTTTATAATCTTGCCATCCTTAATATTTCCGGTACATCTCCAATAAGGGTCAATACCGAAATTACTGATATTCGGCAGCTGCGCAATTCCCGATGTCTGTTTCAGGGTATGCGGCATTATACAGGATATATTCTCCATTCCCTTTGATGCGGCATAGGTCGTCACTTCATCAAAGTATTTTGTAATACTTTCATTTCTGAATTCTTCTACTTCTTCTGTAAGTTCATTCGGCATTTCTTTTCCGTATTTTTCTTCAAACAGTTTTTTACAGCGTTTACAGCAACAGGTAAATTTATCGCCGTGAGCGGTATAATGATCGTTGCTTTTCGTGTTTATTGTGAAAAAATGCGGCTCGTCCCAAAAAATTTTATCACCGCCGCAGTCCTTTACCGCATCAATCCACTGTTTTGTAAATTCCAAAAAATGCGGACTGTTCAGACAAACCTGCGTCGGACTTACCTCCCCGTCATTAAACACCTGATGACTGTCCGGATAATATTCAAGAAAATGAGATTTATCCCCCGGCGAACCTCCGAGACCCCAGTTATCTACCCATACTTCAAGACCGTTTTCTCTTGACAGGTCAAAGATATTTTTCATCACTCCGAGATGTCTGTCCCAGTCGTTGTGCGTGAACATATGTACCACAATATTCATATTGTGTCCCGCAATATCCTTCATGTCCTCTTCTACGTGCCTTAAAATACGGTTTCCGTGGTAGGCAACTCCTGTTTTTAATACTTTTTCTGTCATTTTTTAATCTCCTTTTAAATGTATAAATTTTTTACCATAAGCTTATATATTTTTCTTCATCAAAAAGCCTTGTTAGCGCTTCAAGTATATAGTAATCGCCCCATATACAGGCTTCGTCAATTCCGACATTGTCCGGAATTGAATATACGCCGTGATCCAGAATGGATTCCTTTTCATCGGACGACATATAATTTTTGCAAAGCGATGTCACAATCTTTTCTGCAATTTTGCGGTAGTATCCGTCATTTTCCGATCCGATAAACGAATCAATTTCAAGCAATCCGCACACCGCAATAGCTGCCGCCGAGGTATCACGCGGTTCATCGTCACCGTCATTAAAGCACAAGTCCCAAAACGAAACGCCGTCCGACGGAAGATGTTCTATAAAATAATCCGCCGCATTTTTTGCGGCATTAAGAAACGCTGCGTCTCCTGTATATCTGTAGCTCAATGCAAAGCCATAAATTGCCCATGCCTGACCGCGCGACCACGTACTGTCATCACTTGCCCCCTGTTTGGTTTTGCCGTAAAGAGGCTTGCCCGTTTCATAATCAAAATAAAATGTATGATATGTTGAATAATCCGGTCTGAAAATATTAGCCATTGTAGTCTTTGCATGGTTATAGGCTATGTCATAGAATCGTTTTTCGCCGGTTGTCCGTGCCGCCCAATATAAAAGCGGAATATTGAGCATACAATCTATTATAAGCCGATAATTCTCCTTTTTTTCAACGCTTCCCCAAGCCTGAATACACCTCGCTTCCGGATGATACCTTTCGCACAGCAATTCTGCCGCCTGCACCGCCATATCCCGATATTCACCGCAGGCTGTAAGCTTAAATCCCGCCACCGCCGACAGCGTATACAGAAAGCCTATATCGTGATGATTCATTCCTCTTTTCTGCTTCATTCGCTGCTTAAATTCAGCCATCTGCATATCAATGTTTGCCTTTATGGCAGGGTCTTTCGTTCTCATATAGTCAAGCCACAGCATCCCGACATAAAAGCTGTCCGTCCATGCGCAGCCCTGACTTATGGAATAAATACCGCCCGTTGCAGATGGTGACGGAGAAACGGAATCATATTTTTTTCCGTTTACAAGCAGTTTTTGATGTATTTTATTAAGTTCCTCATTTATCATTTTAATTCCTCTCATTCAGTTATCTTCCGATAAAACCATCGAAAAATACAATGCAAAATCCTGATCGTTTGCCCATGCGTCGAAAAATCCCCCCTTGTATTTATCAATCTTATACGGATACACATACGCACAAGAGGCGGAGCCGTCCTCCATAAACAGGCACAGACAGCTGCGTATACAATTATCCGCCATTTTTCTGTATTTTTCATTACCCGACACACGGCTGTAATTATGCCATGCTCTCGCCGTTAAACAGCTCCAGTAATGCGGAAAAACATCGGCATACATATCTGATTTTCCAAACCAATAATCATCCCAATATCTTATCGGAATATTATTCAAATGGTAATCCGGCTGTGAACCGCCGAATCTCAACAGGTTTTCCAGATGCTCCTCTGCGGCACAGATATACTTTTCTTCTCCCGTAAGAGACGCCATATCGCATAAAAACGAAACAACCGGCGTTACTATTGTCTGCTCGTATATTACCTCCATTGCCGGATAATCGGTACCGTTCTTTAACATATTATCGGTATGCAGCTTAAAAAACTTCATCGCTTCATCGGCATATTCGCTTTTCCCGCTGCTGCGTATCGTATCCGTGATGAGTTTCATATCAAAACCATTCGGATAAAATTCAGCTCCGCCGAGACTGTAATAATTATTTAAAGCCCGATGAATAATCTCTATATACTCCATATCACCCGTCAGCCGATAGAGCTCGGTCATAAACACGATCATCCACGGAGCATTATAAAGTCTTATCTGATTTCTGTTCTTTCCTACGGTATTGAAAACCTCTCCCGTTTCGGTATCGAGAAATTCTCGTTTGACAAACTCAACATACAGCATAAGGCTTTCAAAAAAGCTCTTGTTTTTATGCTTTTGAAGATACCTTGCTATTAATATTCCCATGCCCAGTCTTTCACGGCACGCATTATGGTCGACACGGTCTTCATCAAAATAGTGCGTTTTGTCCTCATTATCATAGATAAGATACGCACCGTAAAGAGCGCTGTCCTTTCGCATATACTGCTGCTTTTCAACAATGAAAGCAATACGGTTATTAATAATCGTATCAAGTGGTTTTACCACGTTCATAAGCACGTGCGTTTTAATCCCGTAAAATTCTATGAAAAATTTATATTCTCCCGTATGCTTTGGCGTATAATTAACCGTTATCATACCGTTGTTTCTTAAAAACGGGACTTCTTCATTGCCGCAACTTATCTTAACTGCATCCGAATCACACTCAAATCCAAACGAAATATCTTCGTTTTCATAATACGTATACCTGTCCGTTATTATATTTCCGATTCCGAAATGTTTTTTGAGTTTTTCTTCAAATTCCTCCGTACCGCTGTGAACAAAAATTTCCCACGCAACGGTTATTGCCTCTTCCGGAACAAGCGCGGCAGCAGCAGGGTTTAGGATTATATTTCCTCTTGTTTCGTGCATAAGCTTCTGATTATCACGGTCAATGGAATAGCACGCCAGCGACCCCTCCAATAAAAACAGTCCTATATTCAGATTGGATTTTCCCTGTCTTAACGCATTGACCCAGCTTACATTTTCACCGCACCATATATGTGTATTACAGCGTTTAGCAAGGCTTTGCGCCGCTTTTATATACTCATCGGCAAAGGGCGTATATATCCCGAATTCACCTTTTCTGAAAAACACATCCGAATCGCTGATGTTTTTAAAGGTATATTCTTCTTTGAAGTTTCCGTTTTCGGTAAAGCTTCTGTATACCCTTGTTTCAATTTTTCCGTTTGAAAATATGCTTTCGGCTTTATCCTTATCCTCGCGAAAGCTGATGAGTCTGCTGCGTTTCGGCACATATTTGTTATTTTCATAAACATATCCGCCGCACAGAAATTCGCCCCATTCGTGAGTTCCTCCGCACCAGTTCATGCGATGTCCGTCCTCCGCTATAATCAGTGAAGTCATGTTGCCTGTTTCTGCATTTAATTCTATCTTGAAAATATTATTCTCCATACCCCGACCTCTTTAATTCATCTGTTTTGTTAAGCGTTATTGATTTTGCCATTGGACAGATATTTTTCATATCCTCCCATACAAACGCTCGAATATCGGTCCATTCCTTGTTTTTCGGAATTAATATTCCGTTTGAAAGATGCCCGTTTTCACCCGTGCATGAAGCGCTCACTTTTACGAGAACTCCGTTATTATACATCGCCGCAAGCATTACGGGTTTCTTTTTTGCGGTATATTCACAGCTTACGCTTACATAAGTTTCCTCCGCGGTTTCTGTTCTGTTGAATTTAAAGTCGGAAATGTTCCGTGAAATATAATCCCCCTCATAGCACCGCACATTATCAACTGCAATAAAGCAATTTTCGCCCGGGGCATCGTAATAATATGCAAGCTCAAGCTTAATCTCTGAATTATCAATATAGTCCTCTCCCATGCTCAGAGAATCGCATATTTTATTTCCGTTCATGTATAAATCATAGGTTTTGTTTCTTCTGTCCACACTTAAAGCTATCCTTATCCATTTTCCCAAATGCTCCGTATAGCCGCCGAGACCTATATTCGTCCAATTAATTCCCGAAATGGAATTACTATACATATACAGTACCGAAGTATCCGACGACGATATAACTATATACGGAATCTGATTTTGTTTTGCATTGGTTTTGCCTGTTATGCCGTCGAACAGGTCAAATTCGGCAGTGACTATTTCTGAATTGCTTTGCGGAATCGCTATCTTCATTGTATATCCGAATTTACCGCTTTGCGAGCCCTGCTGATTTGCAAAGATTTTATAGGCGTAATCACCTTTGCTCCTGCCGCCGATTTCATCCTCATACGATTGTTTAAAATATCGCTGCGGCTCGGCAACAGCTGTTATTTTCTCCGAATCGCCGCTGTTAAAATCGCACCTGAATAAATCCTTGTTCGGGTTTTCGTCCGAGACAGTAAAGTCAATGCAGGTTTGTTCTCCGATTTTTTTAAAGCCGGAGGAAATATTATTTCCGAAAACTATGCGATAACTCTCTCCAGTTTCAAAACCGTCCTCAGGCGCTATGAAAACGATACTGTCCTCGGCATGAAACCATGCCGAAATCTCCGTTCCGTCCGCTTTGACAAGCGACGCATTTCCGGCAACGCTCCCCGAATCCACAGACTGTGTAAAACGCACCGCCGCACAATCGGCTTCTGATGGAATACGTCCTTCATAACTTTCCGAAAGCTCTCCGTCCGAACGATACATTAATTTTGCCGCCTTAAACGGCTCATAAATGCTGACTTCAATATTATCAAACAGCACGTTGCCCGAGTTCACACACAGCCTTACCACGGAAACCGTACCCGAAAAAAGCTTTTGCGTCCGCACATACTCTCCGCCTATATAAAAATCATATGCGCCTTGTGCTGCGTCAAACGCCAGTTCCGCTCTCTGCCACTTTCCCCGCTCAATCCCCGAAACACTTATAAGCTCTGTTTTCCGGTTTTCGTCTTCAAGTTCCGCCGAAAGGCTGCCGCCGACAAATACATCAAAATTGAGTTTTATTCGATTTTGAACTTTCCCTGTAAAAATATTTAAAGAAGCTCTTTCGCCGTTTGCCGGCGTTACCGATACCGAAATCCCCTTTTCGGTATTTTGAGGGCAAACCTGACCGTTCGGTGCGGAATATGTAAGAATTTTACTGCCCCATATTCCTTCTGAATTTCCTAAATAGCTTTCAAAGTCCTCTCTATATGTCCTTTCGGCATTTGGGGACGTGTTGACCGCCCCCGCCACACTTACGCTTAAAAGCAGTACAAATATAACCAATGTAACTGTGAATAATTTCTTATATTTTAACAAACTGCTTTTAATCATTTCTTCACCTACTGTATGATATATCCTTTACAAGCGGACGGATACTGTTCATATTATCAAAAATAAACGCTCTTATTTCCGTCCACTCCGTATCTTCGGAAATTATTATTCCGTTTGAAAGATAACCGTTAATGTTTTTTGAACTATCATCTTCTCCGACACCTGCGCTCACAAGAACGCCGTTATTGTACATTGCCGTAACCATTACCGGTTTTTCTTCACCTGCATATTCGCAATCCGCACTTATGTAGCCGCCGATGCCTGTGAAATCAAAATCAACAATACCGTTGCTGTCGGCAACCTTATATTCCGCAGTATTAGATCCGTTTGCCGAAACAACTTTAACTTCCGTATTTTTTGTAACGGCATCCCCGTCATTTCCAGAAACATACACCGACGCACCGGTTGCGGAGGAAAGCGCTGCTTTAAGTTCAGAAACCGATGTTCCGTTCTCCGCCGTGATTATGTTTTTCAGACTGCCTTTGCCAACCTTAATTTTATCGGCATTTGATGTAATGTTAGTTAAAAGCTTGCTTATATCAGCCGATTCTCTGTTGTCAAATTCATACATTGCAAAATTATCAAACTTGGCTGTTCTCTTTTCACCCTTGACACGATCCAGCGCAATTCTTATCATACTGAGATTTTTGCTGTAAGCGTCTGTTTTTCCCGTTCCTGCCAAAACTCCGTCAACATACATTTCCCACGTTCCGTCTTTGGGGTTAATAATATTCATAAGGTTATACCAGCGGTTATTATACGCTTTACCGTAATTTTTTGAGCTATCGCCAAGCTGTCCGCCCTCAAGCTTTAAAATATGCAGCCATTTGCTGTCGCCGTCTTTTCCGAGAACCTCAATCGGACCGCTGAGTTTCTCCGCATACATATCGCAGGATATAACCAGAGTTTTTCCGAAAGTCGGAACTGCGTTAAGATAATTTGTGTTTGTATAAAGCTCCAATGATACGCTTTGTCCGCTTCCCGGGTCTGTGTCTGTTTCATCGCTGTAAAACTCTATCACCTTCCCGCGCTCTGCTTCCGTCTTTATTCTTATTTCGCCGTTCGTATTGGTATTCCAACAGCGCCACGGAATTGAGTCTGTGCCTGTTATTTGCCCAATAGCCGTTGCACCGCTGCAATCCCATGACGTTCCTGTCCAACTATCAAAATCGTCATATGCCAGCTGGTTTGAAACATTAAAGCTGTATGTTTTATACTCACCGTCCGTGTTTACAACCTTTGCTACTTTGGTTTTATTAAGTCCCTTGTCTGTGTTTGTAATATCCGTTCCGTTTTTGTCCGTTACCGTTAAGGTACAGCCGTCCATCGGCTCAACGTTATTTATAAATTCAGCGACCGTTGCAAATGCCGGAACCGTTATTACGGCAGTGTCATTATCAACCGCATATCCGTTTGCCGATGGAGCTTTAAAGCCTACCTGCGCCGGAACGTATGCCCCGTCATAGGTTAAAATATTATCCAATGCAAAGAAGCAATTGTCACCGGGCGCATCATACCAGTAGTTCCAGCCAAGCATAATATATGCTTTATCCGTATAATCACTTCCGAGAGAAACACCGTTTAATATTTTTACACCGTTCATGTACATATCTGCTGTTTTAGCCGTTTTATTAACCGTTAAAGCCATCTTTGCCCAGCTGCCTATA
>JABLTK010039419.1_pt1 | contig 30168 bp, 25 predicted proteins | sample 7160131 | NCBI WGS metagenome assembly JABLTK01 (sample SAMN14651221, study PRJNA627086) | human gut metagenome | isolation source: feces | host: Homo sapiens
ATTAACACAACTGTAGTTCAGATTACAATTGCCCAAAGTAGATTTCTATCAGTTGAAAATCAACTATGAATCTCTCGTAATAGAAGAAGCCGATATTGCCGGCGGTATATCTGCTTCCGCAGAAAATGCCGTTGTTTCTGCCGATATTATAAAAACAACAGACTTTTCTATGAAAGATATAAGCATTGCCATTGATGACAACGAGCGCGGAAACGAACCTGCTTCCTTTACCGCATGGCTCTATAACATAACAAAAGGCAGCTTCGGGTTCGTTACGATGGAACAGCTCCGTCCCTATACCGAAACATTGAATGTAATTTTCGAGAAGATAACTTATATAAATGACGGCGTTCGCTATCATCGGCGACTATGCAGAGTTTCATTGTGAAAAAAATTCCGAAACTCTACTCGGGAACTATACGCTTACAATTGATAAATTCATCAGCGACCGCGTTCTTTCTAAAATAACGGAATTTAACCGAAAAGCTATGCTTAATTCTTCCGAAAAGAAGCCATACAAGCCGATTATCGTCAGCGACGACGGGCTTGAACTCATAGAATTTATTAGTGTTGATTGCACTTCCGCAGATGGCGAATGGCATTCCGACAGTGAAATTAAAATTGATAAACTTGGTTACGTTATTAAAAACGGAACTAAAACAAATGAGTTTTGGAACGGTAAAATATCCTGCGAAAAGAAACCGCTTCGCTTAAAAATCCGCAATATTTGCGGAGACGAAACGGTTTGCAAAATAGATGCTACATATTCATCACAATGAAATAGAATTATTGCTTAAAAATAACTAAAACTGTTAATTAATGAGGAGGAAATATGAACGTTATTAATATTGTCAAGACAAATATCGGAAACAATTCTGATGTTGCGTTTCAAAATCAAATAAACACTTTGAGAAGACAATTCCAGTCGTCAAACATTAACATATTGCTCGGTGCAGGGTTTTCTTATGGCGTAGCACAATTACTTGACGATATTGAAAAACGACTGGCTATAGCGGAACTTAATGGCGACAACGATGAGGTATTGGCAATCAAGAAGGAGTTCTTCGAAAAATCCATATTGCCTATGGCAGATGGCGAAAAAGTGAAATTCGGGGAAAAAGAAAGGATCAGATTTTTTAATATTATCAAAAAAATCGTTGAAAATCGTCAATCATCAATATTACATAAAATTGTAAATGTATTTACGACAAATTACGATATGTTGATAGAATCTGCTTTCGAAAAAAGTCATATCGAATATATAGATGGCTTTTCAGGTAAACTTCATCCCACATTTTCTACGGCCAATTACGGAATGATACTAAGTCGTCAAACAAGCATTTCTAGTATGACTTCAGAGGTGGTGACTTGTAATTTGTATAAAGTACACGGTTCTTTAAATTGGAAATGCGAAGGAACTGAAATACATTGTTGTGACCACATAGGAACCTTAAATAATATTCAGGGTCATTTATACAAGGACGATTTTGATGAGTATTATTCATCTTTGGCTATCATTAACCCCACAAAGGACAAACTTAAACAAACTGTTTTGAATGCCAACTATTATGATCAACTTAGAATGTATTGCAACGAATTAGAAAAAAACAACACAATTCTTATCTCTTTTGGGTTTTCTTTTGGAGATGAGCATATTTTACAGATGACCGAGCGGTCTTTAAAAGGAAATCCAACATTCAGTTTATTAATATTTTCGTTTAATAAAACTTCAACTGAAAAATACAACCAATTTTTCAATAACTACTCTAATGTGAGTGTTTTTCAACTTATTGAACAAAGTGGCGATGGAGAAACAGTAATCGATTTCACTCAGGAGAATCTAAACGACCTTCTCGAGGAGGTTTATAATGGAACTAAGTGATTATTTGAAAATCGGTGAAGTTTGCGAAGTCCAGGGAAAAAACGTAAAAGCAGGCATTTATAGCGATAAGAATACGGAATATTTGAATTATAATGGGTCCGTAATTAAAAATGTCGGTATCGGAAGTTTTATCTTAATACGGAAGGGGTTCAATAACATCATAGGCAAAGTTGATGGTGAATATACAAGAGAAAACACCTCGATTGAAAATAATTATTATCCAAAAGGAAATAGCATTAAGAGAATAATATCCATTAGTATTCTTGGAGGAATGAAGCAGGAAAAATTCATTCACGGATTAACCGATCTGCCATTAATCGGCAACTTTGTTTATATTCTTGAAGAGCAAATAATTGCCAAAATTTTTTCTTTCAACTCTCCTAAACAAACTGTGAGGCTTGGTAAAATCATTGGACATGATGATTATCCTTTTGAAATCGGAGTTCAAGATATTGTTTGTAGCCATGTAGGCATCTTCGGAAATACTGGAAGCGGAAAGTCGAATACATTAGCCAAATTATACCGAGAGATTATTGATAAATACAGTTCATCATCGGCTTTCAAGAAAAATTCGAAATTCATAGTTATAGATTTCAATGGTGAATATGATAATGTGTTCCCTAATACAGACAGGTATATTTTGAGTACACGATATAATTCATCTTTTGATTATAGCTTAAATGCAAGAGAGTTGCATCATTATCCTGTATCGATTAACGATATGCTTAATTCAGATTTTTGGGCCATAATTCTTGAAGCGACGGATAAAACGCAGAAGCCATTTATAAAAAGATCGTTAAAGAGATATCGTCAAATCCAAGAACGAAAAGAAGAATTTTCTATTGAGAAACTATGCGAATTGATAATTAAAACTCAAGCAAAATATCCCGAATTGAAATACACTATGGGAGATGTTTTTGGAGCATTTGGGCTGAGGGAATCCTTTGAGGAATTAGATGCGCATTTCTTCTATAACGGGCAATCAAAAAACTTATATAAAGTAAATGGACAATATATATCATACAATATATCAGCAACAGACATACAAAATGAGTTGTTCTCCGAAGCAACTTTAGATGCTGAAAAAGTTTATTCGCTATGAGGAGATTTGCTGAAATGGGATTTAAGCTTAGGCAAAGAAAAAAGACCATAATATTGTTTATTATTCTCGCCATTCTTTTGTTGGTTAGTGCGCTTATGTGCTATTTTTTCATACCTCGTTCTTTAACAAGGATTGTTCCTACGGAGAGTATCGTCAGTATTTATTATGAATATGACGATCTTGATGAAGCAAAACAGATATTATTGACAGAACAGGAACAGCAGGAGTTAAGGGATGATTTATCAAAAATGAAGTATCAACCTAAATATGGAATACCAGACAAGTCCGTTCCATATAGATGGCTATGTATATCATATCATGAGGGCACTATTATAAAGATTGATGGGCGCAGAGTAGAAAAGAACAAAGATGGCATGCTAAATATATATAGGATAAATCTCATAGGTAACGGTAATTTATTTAAATTTTTTCCTAATGTAGTGTGATAGTGGAGAAACCTAATTGACTATGAATGTTGTTATATGGTAACGAGGAAAGCGGATACGCCGCAAAGACACGCTAATTGCGAAAAGAGGTTGAAAACGAGTGAAATTTTTAATTTTACAGAGAAATACAGTATACCGACAAGCTTTTTTAATTCTTCCGAGGGATGGTTTTGTGTCTGTATTTATAAAAGAGAATTTTATGATAAAACTTTCTCAGGTACATTTAGAGCAACTTACAAATATACGGTCTCTGAGTCTATATTACGTATTGAACGTGAGACCGATGTGTCAAAAATGATTTGACAAAATAACCAAAAAAAGTAAAAGGAAGTTTGAGTAATATCGGACTTCCTTTTTATATGCGATTGTCGAGAAAAATTCTCGGCAATTTTTTTGTAAAATTTTCGTGAAATACCCCAACAAACGGCTCGTAACTTTCCAATTATAGTGAGGGGGTAAAAACTTTTACGAAAATACCCCCGCAAAACGGCTTACTACCGAACAGAAAAACTTAAAAACAAAAATAGCTGAAATCGAAATGCGATTAAGCGAAGTGAAAACGGAAAGCGATAATCTGACCAACTTCATTTCTCTGATGAAAAAGTACACGGAATTTAAAGAACTAACGCAAGAAATTCTTTATTCTTTTGTGGACAGAATTGAAATCGGCGAAAAAGAAAAGTTTTCTCATAATACGCAAAAAATAAAAATCATTTACAACTTCATAGGTGCGGTAGACATCCCGCAGGAATAACGCCGAATATTGCATTTTCAAAGGTAAATAAATCTTGGGAAAAAGTGTCCCGAAGAAAAGCCAACGAGGATAAGATTTTCCCAAACTATTGGGAAAACGATATGAAGAACAAGTCGGAAACCGACTTTTCCATGAGGCGAAAAAAAGATAAAAAGTCATAGTATCTACATTCCGGTTCTGAAAAAGAGCTTGACATTAGCAAGAGAATGGCGTAAAATAATATTGTCGTATATATACGATTATCTGTTTACGGAGGAATGAAAAGATGGCTAAGTCAAGAAGTGAAAAAGACAAGAGATACGAAGAAAGGCATAAGGAAGAGCGCAAAGCGAAAAACGTGATCTGGGGAACAAGCGTTCCGAGAGCGTTCGCGGAAGAAATAGACGCTTTTTTGAAAAAACACCGTTATACGAAGGTAAAACTCATTGAAGAAGGATACAAAGCTCTATTGGAGCAGGCGGACGAAATAGACACCGACCTTGCGAAGATAATGGACGGCTATGACGACTTTTTTGAGTCCGAACTAAAACAATTTGAAGAAGAAAAGAAAAAATTCGCAGACGAAACCGAGCAAGCCGAATAACCAAGAGCTATCGACGGGCTACGTTCCCTCTCTGCGAAAATCTGAAAGGAGGATTTTGCGGTAATGGTGAGAGAACATTACAGCCATCAGGAAAGAGAACATAGTATCCGCGCAATAAGTATGAATGTTGAAGCGGATACAAGAAAACACCGTTGAGGTCAATCTGTCAACGGGGCACAAAGAAAAAGGCAGATTAAATCTGCCGAAAGAAAGATTAGAAGCAAGCGCTAAAATTTTAGCAAATATTTTACTCGATTACGCCAGAAACGGCGGGAATATGGATGATTTGACGCCTGACAAGGTGTTTGGTAGGAGGAAACAATGAAAAAACGCACTGTAATATATGCAAGATTCAGTTCGCACAGTCAGACGGAACAGTCCATCGAGGGACAACTTCGGGAATGTTACGATTATGAAAAAAGCACGACCTGCTCGTCGTGTCTGAGTATATCGACCGAGCGCTTACGGGAACGACGGACAAACGGCCGAGCTTTTTACAGATGATTGAGGACAGTAAGAAGAAAACATTCGATTACGTTCTCGTCTATCAGTTGGATCGTTTTGCCCGTAACCGTTACGATAGCGCGAATTACAAAGCAAAGTTAAAGAAAAACGGCGTGCGTGTTCTATCTGCAAAGGAAAACATAACGGAAGACGCAAGCGGAATTTTAATCGAGGGAGTGCTGGAAAGTATGGCGGAATATTATTCCGCCGAACTTTCGCAAAAGGTAAAACGCGGAATACGTGAAAGCTACGAGAAAGGATATTTTATCGGCGGTTTCGGGTTATTTGGTTACGATATCATAGACAAGCATTGGGTTATCAACGAGACGGAAGCCGCTGTTGTGCGGGAAATTTTTGAGAGATACCGTTACGGAGAAAAAGCAAAAAGCATTGTAAGTTGGCTGGATAGTATCGGCGTGCGAAACAAAAGCGGCAAGCCGTTTACGGTAAACGCACTTGCAAAACTCATTCGCAACACGAAATACAAAGGCATCGTGGAATACGATGATAGAATTCTGACCAACGTTACGCCCGCTATTGTGGACGAAAAGACGTGGAACGATTGCAACCGTATTTTAGACAATCAACGGCACAAGCAGAAATGTATTCAAAAACATTCCGAATATATTTTAAGCGGAAAACTTTTTTGCGGCAACTGCGGAACGTTGATGACCGCCGAAGGCGGTACGAGCCAGACGGGCAGACAATATCATTATTATAAATGTTTTACCCGTAAGAGAAATAAGGGACAATGCAAAAAGAACAGCGTAAGCAAGCAATACATAGAAGATTTAGTCTTTGAAAAGACGGTAGATTACATTTTAAGCCCGGACGTAATCGATACGATCGCACGAAGCGTAACCGACAATTTCAATCAAGGATTAGAAAAGTCCAACACTTTGATTCTGCTTGAAAAAGAACTTGCCAATGTGGAACAAGCCCTGAACGGCTTCTTGTCTGCTATCGCCGCAGGTATCGTTACGAAGTCTACAAAAGAGCGTATGCTCTCACTGGAAGCGCAGAAAGAAGAATTGGAAAACAAAATCGAGTTGGAAAAGCAACGGAATATACCGCCGTTAAAATACGAAACCGTACGCGCTTTTCTTTACTATTTTGCAAATAAGGAGTACAAGTCGGACGAAGAAAAGAACGAGTTTTTCAATTCGTTTATCTATCGTGTGGTTTTATTTGACGATTATATCTACATTTTCTACAACACTTCGCCCGAATATCCGACAAAAGTAAAGTTGGAAAAAGAAGAATTAAACGCTTTGCGCGAATTAAGTCACCCAGAAGCCGAAAAAGATGCGGAAAACAAAGAAAGCACCCCGTTTGAACCGTTAAAGTTCAAATTGGGTGCTTGTGGCGGAGAGATGGGGATTCGAACCCCAGTACGGTTTCGGCCGTAACACGATTTCGAATCGTGCGCATTCAACCGCTCTGCCATCTCTCCACGGGTGCGGCTTTCGCCTTGGCAGCCTTATATTTATAGCACACAACGCGGCGGTTTGTCAAACGATATTGCGGTATTTGCCGTTATGATTTTGTAAAAGCGGCATAAAGTCGGCTATACTTCGGCAAAAACGGGCATGAAGTCGGACACCGTGCGCTGCGGTATAATCTCGACTCAGCCTCGGGATGCCGAAAACCGGCGCAGATTAAGAAAAGCGCCTTGGCTCGGTTCGTTCAAATAAGAAGCGGTGCAAAGTCGGCGGAGTTTTGCAAACGCGGCGCGGAGTCGGACAGCAAAGAGGGGGCGTTTTTGCAGGCAAGACGGCTTTACGGGTAATCTGCGCAAAAGTCGGAGATTATTCATGGCAATAGCGGCGATATTAAACGGTTATCGCGCGGCTGTTTTGCGATTAAATCAAACTCGTTTTTTTTTGCATGGTAAAATCTCCGACTGTGCGGTGATAACGCCGAATACATAAATGATTTTCAGTCGTAGCAACATAGTGCGCAAGCGCAGCGTGGGGAAACGATAGGGCGGTTGCGTTTAGCTACGCTCGGCGTTTTGTGCGTGCGACGAAAGCCCGGCGAACGACGGACGGGTAGGGGAACGGCTTATGAACGGGCACAAGCTAAAATTATACTAAGGCGAGGCAAGCGGCGCGGCTTGAAAACTTGCAGACAAACAAGTTCGCCGCCTGCAATTAAATTCATTCGACAAGGGTTTATTTTTTTCACTGCGCAAAACCGATAATAGCCGACTGACCGATAAGCCTAATAGCCGACTGACCGATAAGCCGAGCTCAGGATTTACGTTTGGCGTAGCGAATAAAGAAGGCGTCGCGGCGTTCGCGCAAGCGGCGCAACAGCGTTTCGCGGTTAAGCTCGTCGAGGTAAGCGAGCGAAATATGTACTTTGCCCGACGCGGAAAGCATGGCGCGCTCGTAATCAGCGCACGCCTCGTCGAAAATCGATTTGTTCATGGTTAATTCTTCCTTTATTAAATTGTCGGCGTGCCGTGCGGAGCGATTAGCGCTATAAGCCCGACACATACGAAAATTGTATCACGGAGCGACGAGTATTGCAATACGTTTTTCGGTGTTTTACGCTCGAAAAATCGCTTGTTTTGTCGAAATCGCCGCCATGTGGCTCATAAAGCCATCCTCGGGAGGTAGGAAGTCAGGTATCGCCGTCTGAGAGAATAATACCCGGTGAGTCGTCAAAAAGGCCGGCGCGGAGCGTTTTTAGTTGACACGGGCGCGGCGTTCGTATATAATAGCCTCGTTGTCGCGTGGCCGAAGAAGCGCGGCGTTTCTTTTCGCTTGAGAAGCATGCGAGGGAAAGCAAAGGACAGAAAAATGGTAAAGAACGAAGAGGCTTCCGCGCCGAACGGAAGCGGCGTGAAGAATACGGGCTCCGACCGCGGTCATGCGGCGGTCAAGCTGACGGTGCTGTGCATAGTTATGTACGCGTGCTCGTACCTGTGCCGCAAGTCGTTTGACTCGAACGTCAACGAAATCATGGCGTTTTACGGACAGGCAAAGGTGGCGGTGGGGCTTATCGGCACCTGTTTTTTCGTGACCTATGCGGTGGGGCAGATTTTCCACGGCATGATGTGCAAGTACTACAAGCCGCGCCCCGTGATGTTTATCATGGCGGCGGCGATAAGCGCGCTGAACGTGATAATGGGCGTAATCCCGAAAACCGGCTTTACGGCGCTTAAATATGTGTGGGCGCTCAACGGCTTGCTTTCGGCTTCGCTGTGGTCGCTGCTGATACTTACGCTGCACTCGTGCACGGCGAGCAAGTACCGCCCGATGATAATTTTCGCGTGCACGCTGCCCGTCACCGCAGGCACGTTTTTGGTGTACGGCACCAGCGCGATAATGTCGCTTATAGGCAATTTCCGACTGACTTTCTACGTTTCGGCGGCGGTATTCTTCGCCGCGGCTCTCGTGTGGCTGTTCACCTCGAAAAGCCTCATCGACCGCTGCAAAGCCGAACGCGCCGAACTCGACGGAGCCGAACCCGATAAATCGACTTCAGAAAAAACGAACGCCGGCGTCGTTAAGGAAAAATTCAAAATCCCGGCTAGCTTTTACGTCACGTTCGCGTTCCTTGCGCTGTTCGCAATCGCGCACATGATAATCCGCGACGGCGTGAACACCTGGATGCCCACCATTCTCACCGAGCGTTTTCACATGGCGAATTGGACGAGCGTGCTGCTTACCACCGCGCTGCCGCTTGTGGCGTTCGTGGGCTCGTTTACCATGATACGCGTGGATAAAAAGATAAAGAATTACGTCCTCGAGTGCGGCATGGTGTTTGCGCTCGCAGGCGTGTTCCTGCTTGTGCTCGTGCTGTGCGGCAACGCCGGCGGCTGGCTCGTCACGTTCCTGCCGCTCGTCATCGTGTACTGCATGATGTGCGGGATAAACGGTCTGATAACCGCCATTTATCCCATGAGCGTGGACAAGCGCATAAACGCAGGCATGGTGGCAGGGCTTGTGGACGGCTTTTGCTATGTCGGCAGCGCAATCAGCGGCTACGGTATCGGCGCGATTTCCGACGGCAGCAACGGTTGGGGCACGGTGTTCGTGCTGTTCCTCGTCATTGCGCTCGCATGCGCGGCGTTCGCGTTCGCGCTGACGTTCATCGTCAAAAGAAAAACCGCTCCGACGGCTGTTGTTTCCGAAACGACGGAAGCCGACGAAACCCTTGAGACGAGCGAGGGAGCGGCGTTTGCCGAGGCGAACAGCGAGAGCGTGGCTTCTACGGAGCAAAGCGGCGGAGAAGAACCCCCGAAAAGCAACGGCGAAAGCGCGGCAGAATAGTAAAATAACATAATATAATAAAACGCCCAAAAGCTTCGCGCCGTCTTTTCGCCGCGGAGTTTTTTTGCGTAAATTTTATCGTTCGCCGCGAGTTTTTTTGCGTAAATTTTGCCGTTCTGTGTGAGTTTTTTTGCGTAAATTTTGCCGTTCTGCGTGAGTTTTTTTTGCATAGCGTTATATTTTTTTGTATGAGTTTTTGCACGGCGTTTTGTCGTTTTGCGTCGGTTTTCGGTTTTTCGGCATAAAACGCGGACTTTTTCGGGCGAAGTCGGCGCGGTAGCGGCTTCACATCCCCGTCCGCGATTGACAAACGCCGCTATAAATGCTACAATACGAGCGTTATGACGAGCAAGGACAAAACGATAATAGCGATAGCGACCGCAGCCGCGCCGTCGGCTATCGGCATCGTGAGAATAAGCGGCGCGGACGCGCTTCGCGGCGTTACGGCGGCTTTTGCGCCTTTTCGGAAGAAAACGCCCGAGCCCAACCGCGTTTATCACGGCGAGCTGCGCGCCGGCAATGTCACAGACGACATCGTGGCGGTGTACTACAAGGCGCCGCGCTCGTACACGGGCGAAGACTGCGTGGAGCTTTTTTGCCACGGCAGCCCGGCGATTCTTCGCGGCGTAGTCGATTATTTTATTCTGGAGCAAGGCTTTACGGGCGCGGAGGGCGGCGATTTTACGGCGCGCGCGTTCGCAAACGGCAAGATAGACCTCACGGGCGCGGAGGGAATTTACGACGTGATTAACGCCGAAACCGAAGCCGAAATTCGCGGAGCTTATTCGCAGCTCACCGGCGAGCTTCGCCGCAGAATCGAGCGGCTTCAATCGGCTGTGATTGCGGCGCGCGCCAAGACGGAGGCGGCTATCGATTACCCCGAGGAGGACGTAGAGGAGCAGACCGCGGAGCAGCTTTCGGGCGATATAGAGGCTATCCGAGCAGAAATAAACGCGCTTATATCGTCGTTTTCGACGGGCAGAATAGTGCGCGACGGCGTGCGAGTGGCGCTCGTCGGCAAGCCCAACGCCGGCAAATCCAGCCTGATGAACGCGCTTCTCGGCTACGACCGCGCGATAGTCACCGCCGAAAAGGGCACGACGCGCGACACGCTGACCGAGAATTACGTCTACAAGGGAATGAAGTTCGTGCTCACCGACACGGCAGGCTTGAGAGAAACGGAGTCGCTGCCCGAAAGGCAGGGCGTCGAGCGCGCGAAAGCCGCCGCGAACGAGTGCGACGTCGCGGTTGTGGTTGCGGTCGCGGGCGAGCGCGACTTAGGGGTTTTCGAGCTTGAAAAAAGCCTTGCGGTAAACGGCAGACGGGTGATTGTCGCCGAAAACAAAGTCGATATTGCCCCGTCGATAATCCCGGGCGCGGTTGCCGTCAGCGCGGTTACGGGCGAGGGAATAACGGAGCTCAAGGACAGGATTTTCGCGGCTTGCGAAGTGACGGCGACGGGCGGCGCGGCAATAAACAACACTCGTCAGCTCGGTTGCGTGACGGAGGCGAAAGCGGCGCTTGACCGCGCGGCGGAGGCTCTGGGCGCGGTTCCGCCCGAGCTTATTTCGGCGGATTTATACGAAGCCTACGCGGCGCTCGGGCGCGTGACGGGCGTGACGGGCAGCGACGCGCTCGCCGAGGAAATTTTCAAGAAGTTTTGCGTGGGCAAGTAACACGCGCACGGAGATAGAACAATGGGTATCAAAGAGGTCGCCGCAAACAAAAAGGCGAGGTTCGATTATTTTATAGAAGAAACCGCGGAAGCCGGAATTTCGTTGTCGGGAGCGGAGGTCAAGTCCGCCAAAATGGGTCACATCAACGTCGCCGACAGCTTTTGCTTTATCGAAAAAGGCGGCATAACGTTGAAAAATTGCCGCATCGCGCCCTACGAAAAGGGCTCTGTGTTCAATCTCGACCCCCTTCGCGACAGGCAGCTTTTGCTGCACAAGCGCGAAATTTCGCGGCTTATCGGCAAGGTTCGCGAAAAGGGCTACACGCTGGTGCCGCTTCGGGCGTACTTCAAGGGGCGGTACCTGAAAATCGAGCTGGGGCTGTGCAAAGGCAAGCACAACTACGACAAAAAGAACGTAATCCGCGAGCGCGACCTCGACCGTCAGGCTCAGCGCGACATCAAGGAATACAACATAAAGTGACGATAAAGTTCCTCCCCGTGCGGAGGGATTTTATTTTATCGGCTTTTTATCGGCGGTTTTGGGGACGTAAGGGCGCATTCTGCGCGAAATTCGTTGATTTTCCGCAAGGTCTGTGGTAAAATAACCGTGTATGTACATCACTCGCGTAACGCTGAATAACTACCGTAACTACGGTTCGCTCGGGCTGGAGCTTTCGCCCGGGCTAAACGTGTTTACGGGCGAGAACGCGCAGGGCAAGACCAATCTGCTCGAAGCGGTGTACTTCACGGGCGTGGGGCGGAGCATGCGCACGCCGCGCGACAAAGAGCTTATACGTTGGGGCGACGACATGGCGAGAATCCGCGCCGACGCCGCAGGCAGGTACGGCAAGTCGCGCGTGGAAATCGTGCTCGACAAGCGCGAGAACAAGCGCGTGGCAATCAACGGCGTGCCCGTAAAGAAGCTGGGCGAGCTGATGGGTGTGATTATGGTCGTACTTTTTTCGCCCGACGAGATAGCGATAATCAAGGAAGCCCCGGGCGAGCGGCGGCGGTTTATCGACATCGCGCTCAGCCAGATTTCGCGCACATATTTCTATCTTCTCATGCGCTATAACCGCATACTTTCGCAGCGCAATCGGCTTCTTAAAGCCGGCGGCGGCGCGGATACGCAGGACGTGTGGGATTTGCAGCTTGCAGACGTTGGCGCGAAAATCATAAAGACGCGCAAGGGCTTTATCGCGCGGCTGAACGGGCTCGCGGACAAAAATCACGAGTACCTGACCGCCGGGCGCGAGCGGCTTACGCTGCGCTATGAGAGCATTGAGGGCGAAAACGAGCAGGAAATCCGCGAGAATTTTCTTGCGGAATTAAAGCGCACGCGCGAGAGGGACGTTATTCAGGGCTTTACGCACGTCGGCGCGCAGACCGACGACATGGCGGTGCTTGCCGGCGACCTCGACATTCGCAGGTTCGGCTCGCAGGGGCAGCAAAGGACGGCTGCGCTCAGCCTCAAGCTCGCTCAGCTCGACCTGTTTTACGAGGAAACGGGCGAGTACCCGGTGCTGCTTCTCGACGACGTGTTCAGCGAGCTGGACGAAACGCGCCGGAATAAGCTAATCGAGCGGCTTTTGGGACATCAGACGATAATCACCTGCACCAACGCGCAAAAGGAACTCAGAGAAGCGTTTGAGGAGGCGGCGTTTTACCGCGTGGAGAACGGCACGGTCACGCGCGAGAGCTAGTTAAACAAGTATTCGATTTCAAAAAGGAGAAATAAATGCTAGGACTAACCACTGTTACGAAAGATTACAAAGTAGCGGACACGGTAGTACACGCGCTCAAGGGCGTGTCGCTGTATTTCCGCAAAAACGAGTTCGTGTCGATACTCGGTCCCAGCGGATGCGGCAAGACCACGATGCTCAACATCATCGGCGGACTCGACAAGTACACTTCGGGCGACGTGAGCATAAACGGCGTCAGCACCCGCAAGTTCCGCGACGGCGATTGGGACGTGTACCGCAACCACCGCATAGGCTTCATTTTCCAGAGCTACAACCTGATACCTCACCAGACGGTGCTGGGCAACGTCGAGCTCGCGCTGACAATCGCGGGCGTAGGTAAAGCCGAGCGCACCGAGCGCGCGAAAAAGGCTCTCGACCGCGTGGGACTGTCGGGGCAGTACTACAAGCGCCCCAATCAGCTTTCGGGCGGACAGTGCCAACGCGTGGCGATTGCGAGAGCGCTGGTCAACGAGCCCGAAATCCTGCTCGCCGACGAGCCGACGGGCGCGCTCGATACCGCCACCAGCGTTCAGATTATGGATCTTATCCGCGAGATAGCCGACGAAAAGCTGGTCATCATGGTCACGCACAACCCCGAGCTCGCCGAAAGGTACTCGACGCGTATTATAAAATTACTCGACGGCGAAGTGGTGGGCGACAGTAACCCGTACACCAAAGAAGAGGAAGCGAGCGAGCCGCGCGTGGACTATTCCGCGGCTGCGGCGGAGGCGGACGAAGCGAAGGAAACAACCGCCGCAACCGACGAGATTAAACCCGTCCGCAAGCCCAAAAAGCGCGCGGAAAAGGCGAAAATGTCGCTTTTCACCTCGTTCAGGCTTAGCGCGCAGAACCTGCTCACCAAAAAGGCGAGAACGATACTCACGAGCATTGCCGGCGCAATCGGCATAATAGGCGTTTCGCTGGTGCTCGCGCTTTCCTACGGACTGCAAACGTACATAACGGACATGCAGAACGACATGCTGTCGGGCAACCCGATTACCATTTCCGAGAGCGCCTACGACATGAGCGCGCTGATGAGCACGATGACGCCCGAGCAGAAAAAGGATTTCGTGCGCGAAAACGGCTACGTCAACGTCAATTCGATGGTGGACACGCTGGTAGGCTACTCGAAAACCGCCGACAAGCTGATTGTCAAGAACGACATCACGCAGGAATATATCGACTACGTTTCCGCCATTCCCGAAGAGGACGCGGCGGCGGTGTACCTTAACTACGACCTCGACATCGGCGGCAATATCTACACCGATTTTTACACCGAAAAAGACAACCGCGACAGCAAGCAGAACATGTCCGTCGCGGCAATCAGGAACATGTACATTTCCGTGCTTAGCAAAACGGTGTTCGACAAGTACTCGTCCTACGTTTCGGCGCTCGTCGACGACTTCCGTCAGGTGCCTGCAGGTAAAGACTACATCGAGCAGCAGTACGACGTTCTGGCCGGCAAAATCGCCACCGAAAAGGACGAAATCATGGTGGTGCTCGACGGGCAGTCCGCGCTGTCCGACGTGTTGCTCGCCCAGCTCGGCTACTACACGCAGGACGAATTCCTGCACGTCGTGTACGACTCGTCCGTCCGCGCGTTCGGCAAGGAGAACGTCAGGAACATGGAAGCCTACGAGTCGGACGACCTCGCCCGTCCGCGCTTTACCTACGACGACCTCATGAAGGACAAGGTTTTCACCTATTACCCCAACGACGCGGTGTACACGCGCGTAAAGGACAACGCAAACGGCAAGCCCGGCTTCTATTATTCGCACGTTTCCAAGCCCGACGAGTGGAATAAGGACGAGAAAACCAAGGGCATAGACCTCAAAGTCGTGGGCATAATCGCGCCCAAAGAGGGAACGAGCTACGGCTGCATGGAGAACGGCTTTTACTACACCGAGGCACTGACGAAGTACATTATCGAGCGCAACACCGATTCGGAAATTGCAAAGCTCGTCCGCGAGGAATCGGCAAAGAACCGCGAGGGCTGGAGCGTCTACGACAACAAGCTTAGTTCGGGCGTGGACTATATAAAAGACCCTACCGACGATAAAAAATCTATTCCGTCGCCTTACGGCATTTATTACTTCTATTCTTACAACTATAACAACTCAAAGTACGAAAACACGCCCGGGTTTATCGGCGAAACGACGATATTCTCGGCGCAGACGGGCTCGCTGTCGTTCTCGCTCAACAACATGGGCGGCAGGAACGTCGCGGCGGGGATTTCCGTGTACCCCGTCGACTTCGAGCACAAGCAGAACGTACTCAGCTACCTCGATAAATGGAACGACGAGGGCGACATTTACGTCGGCGGCAGTACAAACCGCACCGTGACCTACGCCGAACGCCAGCAGATAACCTACACCGATTCGCTATCGGTGATTATAAACATGCTCAGCGAGTTTATCAACATTATCACGATTGCGCTCATCGGCTTCACCGCGCTGTCGCTTGTCGTGTCGTCGGTCATGATTGCAATCATCACCTACGTTTCGGTGGTGGAGAGAATAAAGGAGATAGGCGTTATCCGCTCGCTGGGCGGCAGAAAGCGCGACGTCAGCCGTCTGTTTATCGCCGAAACCTCGATTATCGGACTTGCTTCCGGTCTTATCGGTATCGCCGTGACCTACCTGTGCTCGCTGATAATCAACGTGGTGGTGGCAGGGCTCACGCCCGTCGCGACGATTGCCGTGCTGCCGTGGTACTACGCCGTCATGATGGTGGGAGTATCGGTAGCGCTCACGCTGATTTCCGGCGTATTCCCGGCAGTTTCCGCCGCGCGCAAGGACCCCGTCGTCGCACTCCGCTCGGAGTAAAAAAGCGGCGAAGATTACAATAACAATAAACAAAAATACGGAGAGAAGATAAGTATGGCAATTTATTTCGACGAGAGAAGAAAAACGTTTTATATTGAAAGCCGCGATTTAAGCTACGTTTTCCGCATAAACGAGCATGGATTTTTGCAGCACCTTTACTACGGCAGGCGTATTCCTCGCGAGGACGTCGGGTTTTCCGTCGCGCTGCCCGACCGCGGTCACGGCTGCTGCCTGCCCGGTTCCGACCGCCGTCAGAGTATGGACGAGTACAGAAACGAGTGTCCGATTTTCGGCAGGAGCGACTTCCGCGAAAGCATGGTCGATTTCACATTTTCGAACGGCGTAGTCGGCGATTTCGTCTACGACGGGCACAAGCTTTACGACGTAAAGCCCGAGCTTAAGGGCTTGCCGTCGGTCAGAGGCGGCGAAACGCTGGAAGTCAGGCTTAAAGATATGGCGCACGGCGCGGTAATCGGGCTTTATTACACGGTGTTCGAGGATTTGCCGGCGGTGCTGCGGCACGCCGAAATCGAGAACGCGAGCGGCGAGCCGATGAAACTTTGCCGCGCGTACTCGTTTGCCGTCGATTTCCCGGGAAAACGCTATGACGCCGTAACGCTGCCCGGCGCGCACATGCGCGAGCGGCAAACCGAGCGGACGAGGCTCGGTCACGGCACGTTTATAGCGCAAAGTAAGCGCGGCGTTTCGTCCTCGCAGATGAATCCGTTTCTGGCGATTGCGGACTATGCCGCCACCGAAACGCAGGGCGAAGTGTACGGCTTCAACCTGATCTACAGCGGCGACTTCGCGTTCAGGGCGGAAGTGGGGCAGTGCGAGTATCTGCGCGTTATCGGCGGACTTAACGATTACGGCATGGACAAGACGCTCGCGCCCGGCGAAACGTTTGTCACGCCGGAAGCGGTCATGGTCTATTCGGACGAGGGCTTCGGCAAGATGAGCCGCGCGTTTCACGACCTTTACCGCGATTACCTTATAAACCCTTTGTGGGCGAAAAAGCCTCGTCCCGTCGTCATCAACAATTGGGAAGCGACGTACTTCGACTTTGACAACGACAAGCTGAAAGCTATTATCGACAGCGTGGAGGGCACGGGGATTGACACGTTCGTGCTCGACGACGGCTGGTTCGGCGCGAGAAATCACGACCGCGCGGGGCTCGGCGATTGGGTTGTCAACGAGAAAAAACTGCGCGGCGGACTGAAAACCGTCATCGATTACGCGCACTCGAAAGGGCTTAAGTTCGGCTTGTGGTTCGAGCCCGAAATGGTCAACGCCGACAGCGACTTGTACCGCGCTCACCCCGATTGGATAATACGCGCCGAGGGCGTAGAGCCCTGTCCCGGGCGCGACCAATATGTGCTTGATTTGTCAAGACCCGAGGTTCGCGACTTCGTGGTAGAAGCGGTGTCGCGCGTGCTGAGAGAAAACGCAATCGACTACGTCAAGTGGGATATGAATCGCGCGCTCAGCGAAATCCGCTGGCATCACGACTATGTGCTGGGGCTTTACGAAGTGTTCGAGCGCATAATCGGCGCGTTCCCGAACGTGATTTTCGAGGGCTGCGCGAGCGGCGGTTGCCGTTTCGACGCGGCGATTCTGCGGTGGTTTCCGCAAATCTGGACGAGCGATAACAGCGACGGCTACGCTCGCACCGCCATTCAGTACGGCACTTCGCTGTGCTATCCGCTGTCCGCGATGTCGTGCCATGTTTCGGTGTGCCCCAATCACCAGACGGGCAGAAACACGCCGTTCGCTTCCCGTGCCGCGATTGCGCACCTCGGCGCTACAGGCTACGAGCTGAACCCGAATAACCTTACCGCCGCCGAAAAAGCCGAAATCAAGTCGCAGGTGGACGAGTATAAGGCGATGGAAGGGCTGGTGCTGGGCGGCGACCTCTATCGACTGCATAACCCCGTGGAAGAAAACCTTTTCGCCGAAATGCTTGTCGCCAAAGACAAGTCGGAAGCCGTGCTCACCGCCATGCGGCCGCTGTCCGTGGCTAATGGTGAGAGCGTAATCCTTTACCCCGAGGGTCTGGACGAGAACGCCGACTACGAGGTTTTGCCGCAAAAAATTGTCAGAAAGGGCGCAACCCTTATGCGCGCCGGGCTCGTCGCCTTTTTCCCCTTCGGCGACTTCGGTACCGTAACGTACCGCTTCCGCAAAGCGTGATAAGGTTAAGGTGACATCATTCCGTGCGGCGAGGAACGCCGATTATACTTGCCTTCCCCCTCGGGGGGAAGGCAAGTATAAGGATAACGCTTCGCTGTTATTTATAACCCGAACGTGAACTCTCCGTCAAAAACGTCATTCAGAGCGAAGAGGTCATTGCCCGAGTAGGGCAATGACCTCTTTTTGGTGGAATACCATACTATAATAATTGTAATCGGACTTAACTCGCGTATGGCGCGAATATCACCGGCTGAATCCTGCCGTTATCTGTTTCTTATCGCGTCAATCGGGCGTTTACGGGAAATTCTTAGCACGGGCAGGAAGGTGGAGATAAACGCCACGAGCACGCCGACGCCGAGAATAAGCGCGAATTGGCGAATACCGACGTTGAGGAGCGTAAGCGTAAAGCCGGTGCCGCCGCGCAGGGAGTTGTTAATCGCCGAAGCGCCCAGCACGGTAGCGACGGAAGCGAGCACCCAGTTGATGAGCGTGATGATCATGCTTTCGTTGAAGAAGATGCCGAAAACGTCCGCGCCTCTTGCGCCCACGGCGCGCAGGATTCCGATTTCGCGTTTCTTGTAGGAGATGGACACGGAAATGAAGTTGAACAGCATCAACGCGGCAAACACGGCGAAGCCGATGCCGACGTAAAGGAATACCTGCGACAGCGTTTCGACCATGTTGTTCATAAGCTCCAGCATGTTGCTGACCTCGTTGTTCAGCTGATAGCGGATTCTGCCGAAGTTGGTGTAGTTAAACTTGACGATTTTTCGCACCGCTGCGGCGTCGTCATAAGGCATTCTGCCGACGCAGAACGAGTAGATGGCGTTACTCTTGGAAATCGTGCCGTAAACCTCGTCGCTGACAATGAGAGGCATATTGCCACCGCCGGCAATCGTGCCTAATTCGTAGTTGGAATCGTAGTCGACCACGAAAGCGGGCGACGGCAGGTAGTAACCCACAACCGTGTAATTGACTTTGCGCGACGAGCCTCCGTTGTTTTCCGAAACGTACATCGTGCCGCTTGTGCCGATTGAGTCGTTGTTCGCGCCGAAGTAGCCCACGATGACGTTTATCGCCTGCCGTTCATAGCGGTAGCCGGGTTTGCCGTAGGCATTTCTGATGTAGCCGCCGTCTTTGGCTGTGTTTGACAGCCAATCGCGGTAGTACGAAGCGATTTCGCTGTCGGGCAAGCCCGAAGGTATCATGCCTTTACCGACCGCGTATTCCGCGAACTCGTCGGGGTAGCCCTTTTCGGGATAATCGTCGGCGGTGCCCTTTTTAACGGCTCGCGGTCTTATGTTATAGATTAAGTCGCTGAGCCGCATCGACGTTATAGAATCGGATTCGTAGCTTTCGTAATAGCCTGCCGCGATAAGCCTGTCGGCAAGCGCCTGCGAGCAGTCGCTCTGCGCTTGGATGTCGGGAATGTACAGCGGCGCAATCACTTCGCCCTCGGCGAGCGTCGACTTTGCGCCGTTAGTCCAGATTATCGCTTCGCTGTCGTTTCCTGCGAGCGCGGAGAGATTTGCGACGTAGTTAAAGTTCGAGTACTTTCCGGATTTCGACTCGAGCGACAGATTAAAGTTCGCTGAGCCGACGTCCTTGGAATTCGAGGGAGCGTAGCTCACGCTGTTGCGGCTCGCTTCAATCATATCGACGGTGCCGGGCACGACGAAGCCCAGCGTGTGATAGCCGTACCGCAGGCGCGTTTCCAGCTCCTGCGTGGTAATTATGTCGGTAATATTGGCGTCTTTTTTCTGCGCGCCGGGGAGATAGTCGGCGTATTTCGTCGTGTCGAATTCGGTGTCTACAACGCCGCAGATTCTGAACGTCATTTCATTTGTGCTGAGAGAAACGTTTATCGTCTTGCCGATGATTGCAGCCGGCGAAGCAGGCTTGAATTTCGGGTCCGAGACATCCGTGCGCAGACCCGCGATTGCGAAATGGTCGTAGATAACTTTGGTTATCATCATTTCGCCGGCTGTTTTAGGAACGTCGCCGGCAACAATCATGAGCCCCATTTGGTCGAATTGGGCGCGAGTGATTTCGCATAGCCCTGCCAGATTGCCGTTGTACAGCGTTCCGTTTTCGGAGGAGAGGGCGCTGTTATCGGCGATAGAGTTTCGGAACGAAGGGCTGTTCCACAAGCCGCCGGAATAGACGGGCAGCATGTGAATGCCCATCTCGTTCTCGATTTTCGCGGCGTCGTCTTTGCCCATGAGCATTTCGTTGAAATAGCCGCGTTTTTCGTCCTTGACGGGAGCGTCGTCGTCCACGACGGCGTCGTAATCGTCGTCGTAAGAGCGGAAGCGCGACTTGGTAAACGCCGCGGCGTTGATTTTCGAGTCGGCAATCGAGTGTTCGTAAGTCGTGTACTTGTCGTAAGCCGCCATGGTGTCGGTCAGTCCGAACATCGCGAACGCCACCACGCACAAAAGTATCGTGAAGATAAGTCGGAAAGGCTTGACCTTGAGGCTGCTTGCGCCGATGCGCAGCGAGTTTCTGAAGGGTAAGTGCGAGCGGACGAGCTTGCTGTCCTGCGGCGTGTAGTTTTTCAGCTTCACGTCATCGGGGTTGGTGTCGGTGAAAGTGTCCTTGCCGCCGTTGTCGTTGATTTTCAGCACCTTTTTAATCTCGACGTTTTCCTTTTCGTCGGTGCTGATAATCGTGTCGCCGTCGGCTTTTGCGATATACTCGTTGATAAGGTCGAGGTCGCGTGCGGTCAGTTTATAGCCCTTTTTGATGTGCAGCACCTTGTCGTCCACCGCGCTCACGCCCTCGGAAAATTCCGCGGGGTTCGTCGACGTCTTGGACACGTCGGAGATGACAACGCCGTCCTTAAGCTCGATGATGCGGTCGGCGTAGAGCTCGGCAAAGTCGCGGTCGTGCGAAACGATGAGCACCAGCTTGTCGCGCGACAGCTTTTTGAGCGTGTCGAAAACCTGCTTGCCCGTCTTGCTGTCGAGCGCGCCCGTGGGCTCGTCCGCCATAATCATTTCCGGATTTTTGACGAGCGCTCTCGCGATTGCCACGCGCTGATTCTGACCGCCCGAAAGTTCGTTGGGCTTGCGGTTGCCGTAGCCAGTGAGGTCAACCTCGTCGAGTATCGCGTTCAGTGCCTCGGGCGTCGCCTTTTTGCCCTGAAGCTGCATCGCGAGGGCGATGTTCGCGCCCACGGTGAACTCGGGCAGAATGTTGTACTCCTGAAAGATAAAGCCGATAAACGTGTTGCGGTAGCTGTCGAAGTCCGACTGCGAAAAGTTATTGCTCGACTTGCCCTTGATGATAAACTCGCCGCTGTCCGCGCGGTCGAGTCCGCCCAGGACGTTGAGGAGCGTCGACTTGCCGCTTCCCGACTTGCCGAGGATAAAGACCATGCCCTTGTCCTCGAATTTCAGGCTCACGTCGTTGAGCGCCTTGACGGGTACGCCGTGCTTGGGCGTGTAGGTTTTGGTAACGTGCCGTATTTCCAGCAACTGTGTTGTCCTCCTTTTTGGGGTTTTTACTATTATATAGCGATTCGGCGCATTTATCAAGCGATTTGCCGCGCTTTACGCTCGCCTGTAATTGACTTTTCCTGCCGAATAATGTTATAATCGCCGTAAAGGAGCAAAGACCGATGCAGACCTACGACGAAATCACCGACAACCCCGAGCGCGCGGCGGCGTTTAACCGCTACGCCGAAATGCTGCGCGAGCGCAACGAAAAAATCAATCTTACGGCAATCACCGAACCGGAGGAGGTCAAGGTAAAGCATTTCCTCGACTCGTGCTCGGCAGCCGAACTTTTGCCGGGCGGCGCGAGCGTGCTCGACATAGGCAGCGGAGCCGGCTTCCCGGGATTGCCGCTTAAAATCGTTCGCCCCGATCTGACCGTCACGCTGCTCGACAGCGTAAACAAAAAGGTCGCGTTCGTAAGTGAAGTCGTCGCCGAGCTTAAGCTTAGCGGAGTGACCGCCGTGCACGCGAGGATAGAGGACTTTCCGCACAAGGGCGAGTACGACGCGGTGGTTTCGCGCGCCGTCGCGGAGCTTAGTACGCTCGCCGAGTACGCCTTGCCGTTCGTGAAAATCGGCGGCGCGTTTATCGCCTACAAGTCGGAAAAAGCCGAATCGGAGGCGGAAGCCGCGGCGAGCGCGATAACGCTTCTCGGCGGCAGAATCCGCGAAATCCGCGAAGCTTTTGTTGCTGCCGGGCTTACGCGAAAGCTGATTGTAATCGACAAAATCGCCCCGACTCCGCCGAAATATCCGCGCGGAAAGAACCTGCCGAGATTAAAGCCGCTTGGGAAGTAGCTGACAGGGGAACATAAGGCATTTTCCATTTAATATTAAGCGGAGAAAAGTAACGCGCCCCGTAAGGCGAAAAGCCATCGGAGCGCGTTTTTGTTTTGTCTTATATTAAAGTTTGCGGCGATTACTTGAGCTCGGCGCGCAAGTCGATTTGCGTTGCGTCGGAGCAGGTGATGATGCCGTTGTACTTTTCGGCGAAGTAGTCGGCAACGGCTTTGGAGAGCATGACGTCGGTCAGCGCGTCGATTTTCGCCTTGTACGCGGCGTTGTTTTTATAATCGTCCGCGCGCGCGGCAATCACGTTCGCCTTGCCGGCGACTTCCGCCGCGTCGTCCTCGACCGCCGCGCGTTTGTCCGCGCTCACGTTGCCCGTGTAGGCGGTATTGCAGGGGAGCAGCGCAAAGTCATAGTCGCCCATCGACGACACGAGCAGGTTTTCGGCTACCAGCGTGACCGTGACTTTCTTGTCCTTGCTCGTCCACTTTTTGTCGGTTTCGCCGATTGCCAACTTTTCGCCGTCCGCGCTTACGGGGTAGTTGTCGCCCTCGGTTTCGCGCGAAATCACGCCCTTTTTCTCGAGGAGATTAAACGCGCGTACCGCGTTCGACTCGTCGTCGCACACCTCGAACGTCTTGCCGTCCGCGAGCGCGCTGCCTGCCGCCGCCTTGCCGTAGTAAACGCCCAGCGGCTCGTAGTGCACTTTGCAGGAGGCGAAAAGCTTGGTTTTGCCGCCGTACAGACTCAGGTACGGGACGTGCTGAAAGTAGTTGGCGTCATAGTCGCCGTTAGCCACCGCGTCGTTCTGCTCCGTCCAGTCGAGCACCTTGACTTCGAGCTTGTAGCCCTTTTTCTCGAGCTCGCTCTTCACGACGCCGTTGAGGACTTCGGCGTGAGGAGTGGATGACGCGCAGACGGTAATCGTCTTGTTGTCGTTTTTACAGGCGGTCGCGGTGAGGCAGACCCCGAGAGCGGTCAGGGCGCACAGCGCGACGAGCAACAGTTTTCCGAGTGCTTTTTTCATTTTAACAATCTCCTTTTGTCTAATTTTTTTGCTATTCTGAGTCCTGCCTCTTGAATGAGCTGGACGATGAGCACCACTAAAAGTATCAATAGCCACATCCACACCGACGACATGTAGTCGCCCGTATGCCGGGTGTAGTAGGTGTAAATCCCCGAGATAAGTCCGCCTGCTCCGATATTATACGCAAACGACGTGTAGCCTATTATGCTGACGGCGACTACCGCCGCGCCGGTTATCAGCGAAACGCGCGCTTCGGGGAGAAGTACCTTGGTTATCAGCTGAAAGTCGGTTGCGCCCAGCGAGCGCACGGCTTCGATTTCGCCCGAAGGAACTTCCGCGAGCGATTGCTCGACCATGCGCGACACGAACCCGAACGCGCACACGGTGAGCGGAATGAGAATGGTGTACCATTCGCCCGTGCCGCGTCCCAGCCATGCCCTCGTCCAGGGAATACACAGCACTATTATAATAAGACAGGGTATCGAGCGCAACACGTTTACGATAAATCCCACAGCAGCGTTCAGCCATTTGCACGGCTTGATTCCGTTCTTGCTCGTCACCGACAGCAGAACGCCGCACGGTAGCCCCAGCGCGTAGGCAAACGCGGTGGAAATTATCGTTATCAGCAGCGTTTCGCCCGTCATCACGGCTATTTCAGCAAAAGTCATCGCTGTCTACCTCCTCGTAAGCCACGCCCTTTTCGTCGAGGTAAGCGCGCAGCTTTTCTATATCCTCGTCGTAGTAGGGGAGCCTGAAAATTATCTGACCGTAGGTCACGTCGTTTATCACTTTCGTTTCGGCGTAGAACACCGACAAAAGTATGTTGCATTCCTGAATGATGTGCGTTATCACCGGTTGGTCGGTCGTGCCGTCGAACAGCAGCTTCACCAGCTTTTCGCCGCGCACCGCCGCGTTCACGCGCCCTGAGTACACTAACCGCTTGGTTATCGGCATTTTGGGCGAGAGGAAAACGTTTTGAAGTTCGCCTTCCTCGGCGATTTCCGCGTTGTCGATTATCGCCACTTTGTTGCAAATCGCTTCGATTACAGACATCTGGTGCGAGATTATCACGATTGTCAGCCCGAGCTTTCTGTTCAAATCCTTGAGAAGCGCGAGTATCGATTTTGTCGTTTCGGGGTCGAGCGCGCTCGTCGCTTCGTCGCACAGCAGCACTTCGGGGTCGGTCATCAGCGCCCTCGCGATTGCCACGCGCTGCTGCTGTCCGCCCGAAAGCTCCGACGGGTAGGAGTCGAGCTTGTCCTTGAGCCCCACCGTGGTCAGCAGCTCGATTGCCTTTTCGCGGCGGCGCGGATTCTTGTCGATTTCCCCGGCAAGCTCCACGTTTTTCAATACCGTTCGCTGTTGCAGCAGGTTGAATTGCTGGAATATCATCGAAACCTTGCGCCGCATCGTCCTAAGCTTAGCCTTGTCGGCGGTCGTCAAATCCTCGCCGTCGATGATTATGCTGCCCGAGCTCGGTTTTTCGAGTAGGTTAATGCAGCGCACCAGCGTGGACTTGCCCGCGCCCGACAAGCCGATGATGCCGAATACGTCGCCGTCCTCGATTGCGAGGCTGACGTTATTGAGCGCCGTAAACGCCCCTTGCCGCGTTTCGTAAATTTTGCTTACGTTCCTGATTTCTATCACGCCTTGCTCCTTTGAACTATGGTAAAATAAAAGCGATAAGCCCCGGAAAGACTTATCGCCCGATTTTTATCTATCGATTGACTTCGGCTGTCCGACCGGTGCTAATATGAAAATCCGCGCATGCCCTGCATACGCATCATACCGCACATAATCATGTTGCCGCCAAACTGTCGCATCGCTATCTCCTTTTGTAGGCATTATATAGGAAAACCCTCCCGTTGTCAACGATTTTAGCCCGTTTTCGCGAAAAAAATTTATTGTAATAAAGCGAAATGAGTTTAATTTACGGTTTTATGGGTCGAGCGCGCCTGCGAAAACTAAAATTTATAAAAAATATAGCGAAAACGTTTGCCAAATAATTAGTTTTGCGGTATAATACCGATTGTGTCAGGCGATTTCCGTCATGTACGGAGAGGGAGCATCTATGCGATACGGCTCGGAGGCAAAGGCACGTCCTTGGCGCGACGCGTTAAGCAAAAGCAACAGTGTTGCTTTTGTAGCCGAAGCGGACGCGATTTATAATCGCGGCAGGCGGGACGAGGTCCTCGAGGGACCGACAAAACTAAATATGGATAAAGCATGTTTATGCTGATATGGCTCAGCAGGTAGAGCACGTCCTTGGTAAGGACGAGGTCCCGGGTTCGAATCCCGGTATCAGCTCCAAAAGAAGAAAGGTACCCGGAAGGGTGCCTTTCTTCTTTTCGTAGTTGGGCAAGGGATAGAACGTGCCTGAAAGGCACAGTTCGCGGTGGCGCAGCCACCAAGGGAGCGAAGCGACTGCTCTCCCGGTATCAGCTCCAAAAGAAGAAAGGAACCCGAAGGGGTGTCTTTAATAGGGATTTTTGAGTAAGGCATAGTCGAAAGGCTATGCCTTACTCATTGTTGTCCTTAACTGTTCGGAATATCTATTGCTCCTACGCAGTTGTAAATGATTTCTACGGCTTGCGTTCGGTGTCCGTCAATCTTTTGCTTTTCGTGGACGATTACCTTATAGATAAACTCTCGCACTATTTCGGACGTAAGTTCGGGAACATCGGTGTACTTATTTACAAGCGACATAAATCTGTCAATGTTGTCTAATTTGTCTTTTGATTCGGATAGTTCTAACCGAAGCGTTTTTACTTTCTCGGTCAAGTCGCTTTGTTCCTGCTCGTAAGTTGTCGTTAGTTTCTTGAACCGTTCGTCCGTAAGGTTACCGCAAACCTTTTCTTCAAACAAACCTTGTATCAGTTTGTCGAGCGTAAGAATACGCCGTTCGCTTTCTTCCAATTCCCGTCGTTGAGAAGATAGCAGTTGCTTGTTCTTAATTTCGGCATTGTGCCGTAACTGTTCCAAAAGTTCTTGCTTGTGGTCTTTGGTGTAAGACAAAACTTTGCGAATATCCGTAAGCACGATTTGTTCTACCGCTTCAACCGTAATTTGATGAGATGAGCATAAGTTCTTGGATTTCTTGCGGTATGTGGAACAGTTAAAGTATTCTTTCTGTTGCATTGTAGTGCAACGGCAGAGATACATTTTCTTTCCGCAATCGGCGCAATATACCAATCCCGAAAATACGCTCATTTCTTCCATTTTACTTGGTCTCCGTTTGTTCTGTCTGATGCGTTGAACAGTATCGTAAGTGTCCTGGTCTATTATGGCTTCCTGCGTGTTCTTGAATACAACCCAATCTTCGGGCGGCAATTCAATCTTTTTCTTTGACTTATAAGATTTCTTTTTTGTCCGAAAGTTCACGGTGTGTCCGAGATAGGACGGATTGGCAAGAATTGTTTTAACCGTTTCCGTTACCCAAATATTCGAGTATTCGTTCTCCCTAACGGGCAAAGGGATGCCGATTTTCTTTGCGTGAATTGCAGGAGTATCTATTCCGCGTTCCGTAAGTAATCTTGCAATCTGCGTCGGTCCGTAGCCTTGTATGCAAAGACTGTAAATCTTTCTTACCGTTTCGGCGGCTTCTTCGTCCACAAGCCATTTCTGTTTGTCTTCCTTATCCTTGATATACCCGAACGGCGGTATAGTACAAAGATGCTTACCCGAATTTCCTTTTGCCTTAAATACAGCTCGGATTTTCTTGCTTGTATCCTTTGCATACCATTCGTTGATGATATTACGGAAAGGTGTAAAATCATTATCCTGTTGACTTTCGCTGTCCACGCCATCACTGATTGCAATAAACCGTACTCCGGCATCGGGAAAAGTTATTTCGGTATAGACGCCGACTTTCAGATAATCTCGTCCCAAACGGCTCATATCTTTTACGATAATCGTTCCGATTTTACCGTCGTTCACGTCGTTTATAAGCCTTTGGAAATCGGGACGGTTAAAATTAGTTCCCGAATACCCGTCGTCCACATAGAAAGAAGCGTTGTAAAAGCCTTTGTCTTGGGCGTACTTGGATAAAATAGCCTTTTGATTCTTGATACTGTTGCTGTCGCCCTCTAAGAAATATTGGATTGATCAATTTTTGCCTTTGATAAAAGAGTCAATCGATAAAGTAAACAAACCCAAAAAACTTAGTCCGGGTGATTATTACAATCTACAATGTGGCATCTCTGGCGTGGGTGCAGCACAAGCTTGGGCTAATTGGGCAAACATGAAACAAGCAAATGAATATACAAAGCAATGCGCCGTACTTTTATATAGTCTCTATGCGGAATTTTTTCATTTTATGGCTTCGAGAATAGAAGCAATATTGGTTAAAGTTCTAAATAATAATAATGCTTTAGAAGATAGGTTTGATAGGAATATTTTCTATGCTACGGCTATTGGCAAAGATAAAAAGATTCAAGAACTTGAACATTTTGGTTTTTTTGACAAGCTCTACTGCATATGGAATTTTATAAAACACAATAGCACATCAACGTATAAGACTCTCAACGATAGATATCCGGAACTAATTTGTCAAGAAGATAAATATCAACAAGGCGAACTTGCGCTTTATTTTATTAAGTTCTCTGAAAAACTCATCGACGATATAATTAGTGGTTGTGGCGAATTTTTTAAGGAATATTGTGAACTTATTTTCAATGAAAATTATCAGGAAGCACAATGGAACTATACTACGTTCTTTACTTCTATAGTAAGAGACGAAATAGAAAATATCACTAATCCATTGGGTTTGCAATGGTGGGACGATATGGATTAAAATTCTAATAAGGAGGTAATATTATGAGCAAAGGGCATGGCGTTTCGGGATACACTCATACGCAAAAGCAGTTGGATGATTATGCAAATCAACACAATCCAAATAACCACGCTTATTGGGATAATTTAGATAACCATGCTAATCAGTGTAATCCTAATAACGATGAATATTGGTATAATAGAAATAATGAAGAAGATGATGATTGATGATAACGCCGCCGAGTAAGTTTATCGGCGGCGTTATCAATGCATTCGGTCAGTTTGAATAATACTTGTAAAATTCTCTCAACCGTCTGTTGCGCTTCTCCGCAAGGTACGGATATAACCTTTGCTTCAGACATTCTTCTACGGAAAGTTCCAAACGTTTTGCTATCTTTTCGACGGCGGAATAAACGCCGTCTATCGCTTTATGGTTGTCTTGCAATCTGTTTGCTTCTCGGCGTTTTACTTCCATACAAAGCCGAATATAAACGCCTTGTATTATAGGTAGTTTTTCGCCGTAGTAATCTTTGAAATGTTCCTGTTCTTCTTGCGTAACGGTTGAAAGATATTTTTCTATGTCTATATCGATTTTATCTTCATCAAAAAAATAATAACGAAGTATGTAGCGGCACAGTTCACCTATGCTGTAAAACCAATTTATAAACGGAAGCAAGTCCGCGAATATACCCCTAATTACAAACTCGATCTCTACGTCAAGAAAGTCAGGTAGTTCGTAATCTCGCATAAAGATTTTCCATAACGCCCAAACGATTTCATCGGGAGTATTGTTTTTGCTTGTATTATAAGCGTCTAACTTTTTTCTTGCCCGATTAAATGTAGCGGACACCGCGCCTTGCGTAATGCCGAGATACTCGGCGATTTCTTTTTGCGTAAGTCCGTCGTCCACAGAAAGGCAATACACTTTCCGTTCCTGCGGCGTTAATGTACTCAACGCACGAACTCTATCTAATCGTTCGATTGAAAGTGTTGCAAACGGAATATCTTTATTGATCCATTTTTGTTGCTTGCGTGGAGAAAGCTTTTCTTCATCTTCGGGGAAAGGCTCGTTATGCCGATAAACTTTACGCCAATTATTATACTCGAATCTGTCCAACTCGCGCAATGCTTCCCATTCGTTCTCCGTAACTTCTATTTCGATATATCGCTTGTCCCAAACATGAAAGTTTGCTTTATCTTCGCTGTTGCAGGGATAATAATATAAAAACTTGCCTTCGGTCTTCGCAGGCTTCTTCTTTTTATTGAGGTGATACGCTAATTTATCCATACGGACATTATACCACATTATTGATGACAGCTATAGTCATCTTTACGAAAATATTTCAAGAAATTTTACAATAGCAAATACTTAAAATTCAATCCCAAAATTGCGGCAATTTTCAATGCCTAAGACCAGCTATTAAAAGTCAAGCAAAAATACGCAGAAAAAATAAAAATTTTTTAGAGTTAAAAACTCTACGACAAAGAGCCGTTTTGTAAGAAACGGCTGAATGATTAAGCGAATAAAAAAGGGATTATTTTTTTAAGACCGGTGAATAAGGTTTTTTAGATTTCATAATCGCCCAAACAATAATACAGAGTTTTCTTGCGACGGCGGTCGTAGCGCAGCGATGGGTTTTCCCCCTTGCCCGTAATTTGGAATAGTAATCATAAAGAGCCGAATCGCACTGTAAAGACATAAAAGCTGCCATCCATAAGGCTCTGCGTAAATACGGAGAGCCGCGCTTAGAGATTTTGTTTTTCGAGGAATTAAACTCGCCCGATTGTTTTACCGAAGCGTCTAATCCGGCATAGGCTACGAGTTTAGAGGAGTTTTCAAAACGATTGATGTCTCCGATTTCGCTGACAATAACACTTCCGAGCATCGGACCGATTCCGCTTATAGTGGTAATAACTGCGTATTCGGACTGAGAAAGAAGTTTTTCCATTTCCGCGTCAACATCCGAAAGTTGGTTCTCCATAAACTCTATCTGAGCAAGCAGTTGTTTAAGTTCGAAGGAGAACGCGTCAAGGGCATAAGAAATACCGATGGAGGATTGTGCGGCGGTTTTAATCAATTCGGCTTTTTCTCTTCCA
>JABLTK010161043.1_pt1 | contig 30139 bp, 35 predicted proteins | sample 7160131 | NCBI WGS metagenome assembly JABLTK01 (sample SAMN14651221, study PRJNA627086) | human gut metagenome | isolation source: feces | host: Homo sapiens
AATTTTAAAATCAATTCCACAACAATTTAAAATATAGATTATTATGGAATATATTCAATAATATTCATAATAACTGTCCGTAGGTCAGAGTTGAAAAGAGCCCATATAAAAATGAAGTATGCAGACCTTACGGTGAATTAACATCATTCCATTATGCAGAGTTCGATGAAAATGTTACAATTCAATATCACGTAAATGAAAGAGATGAGTCAGTCAATGTATATCTTATTGATATTAAACATATGTAATTTTTTAGTTAAACGAGAAAGGATGATTATTTGAGGAAAGAATTAAATGAGGAACTCCAGGCTGCATTTCCATGGTTGAAGTAGCTGGAGCTTCAAAAGGAAAAGCTATAGATTTTGTTAAGGGTTATAACCACTACGAAAACTATGGATTTGATGTAAGCGTCAAAGATTTCATTAAATGATAAGAAAGAATTTATTAATGAAAAAGTATCTTCTAATTCATTATCAGAAATAAATATATTAAAATATCCATTCTTGTTAGTGAAACTGCTCTTATTAATTCTATAATTAAGGGTTTGATATTAAATGTTTAACATTAATAAAATCAATACTGTCTACGGATTTAAGGAAGAATATTGATGGATTAGTTATGATAGTACAAAATGAAATGAAGTTAGATACCTTTGATAATGTTTTATTTGTGCTTTGTAATAAACAAATGAATAAGCTAAAGATATTGCATTTTGATGAAGGCTTTTGGCTTTACTATTACAAATTAGAACATAGTCACTTTAAAGGGCCTCAAAATTTAGAAGAAGCACTTAATTTGATTTAAAACCTCATTATTTTTTGATAAAATGATAAAAAAGAAGGAGGTTTTAAGATTATGAAAAATATTTATGACATATATAACATTTTTGAATCATTAACAACTATAGAAGATCCAAGACAATTTAATAAAGTAAAATATCTTGTAGAAATGGTGCTAATTGCATCATTAGGAAATGCAAATGAATGGACAGAAATAGAGATATTCTGTACCTTGCATGAGGATATTTTAAGAAAATATTTTAAAATGGAAAATGGTGTTCCATCACATGATACATTTCAAAGGGTAATGGGAATGATAGAACCATCAAAAATTCAACAAATTCAAGCAATTTGGAATGAATATATATCACGCAACGAAGGTGAAGGAATAAAAAAGATACTAAATATAGATGGCAAAACTATTAGAGAAAGCAGAACTGAAAATAAAAAGTCATTACACATAGTGTCAGCATGGTGTGATGAGAGTGGAATATGCTTTGGACAAAAGGCAATAAAAGAAAAAGAAAATGAAATTGTAGCAATTCCAGAATTGTTAGATACATTACAGATAAAAGGATATGTAGTAACAATAGATGTAATGAGAACACAGACAAAAATTGCTGAAAAAATAATAAAGAAAAGAGCTAACTATGTCTCAGCTGTAAAAGGTAATCAAGAAACTTTGTATAAGGATTTAATCGACTATTTCGATGATGATAGCTTTAAAAAATAAATAATAGAAGATGGAAATTATAAAAAAACTATTGAAAAAGCGCATGGTCAAATAGAAATTCGAGAGTATTATCAAACAAATGATATTAAGTGGTTAAGTAACAGAAGTAAGTGGAAAAATTTAAAAGTATTGGCATAGTAGAAAAGACTATAAAGAAAAAAGATAAAAAAGTTAAAGAAAGATGATATTATATAAGTAGTTTAGAGCCAAAAATAAATTTATTTGAAAAATTAGTGTGTGGATATTGGGGAATAGAAATAATGCATTGGCATTTAGATGTAACATTTAAAGAAGATAGTAATAAGACAATTGAAGAAACTGCCAATAAAAACATGAGTTTAATTAGAAAATGGGCCTTATCAATATTAAAATTAGTAGACATGGGAAAAAAACTTAGTTTAAAAGCAAAGAGATTTTCAATAAATTGTAGACTCGATGCCTATATAAGTAAGATTATGGAAATTAAAGAAAACATAGTTTTACTTATATGGTTGTAAAAATTCATGCGTTTGTCCTGTGCATTAGTAACAAAAATATTGACAAAGTTCCTTTGACGTTATACAATATCTACATATATTTTCGGCAAAGCACTCTAAAGGGTGTGACGCAAAATGGTAGCTAGTCACACGTTGTATGCATTGCTAGAAATAGTAGTGCTTTTTTGTTATTTGGAGGTTTTGAATGATAGACAGATATATGACTATCATTGAACTAGCAGAAAAATGGGGTATTACTCCACGGAGAATAAGGGTTATGTGTGCCAATGGGCAGATAGAGGGAACTGCTAAATTTGGAAGAGAGACCACAGGGCAATACAAAAAATGGAGAAAGAAAAAATTGTGATAATGCTATTGTTTAGATAAAAATAGTATATTACACCTAGGAGGAATAAATGTTATGGCAGATACACAAATCACTATATTAGGTATGTCTGGTTCTGGAAAAACCTGCTATTTATTAGGATTATATTATAAAATGGGATCAGGGTTAAAAGGGTATACAATTACAACAGACGAGGATACCGATGTACAGTTAAGAGACAGATATGCAAAACTTTGTGATGCTTCTTTGGATAAACAACAACGATTCCCGGCAGGTACAGATAATATTTCAAAATATGAATTTGACTTGCAATATGGCTATAATACTATTATGTCATTTGATTGGGTTGATTATCCAGGGGGATTGCTTGATAGAAAAAACTCTGGTAGTTTAGAAGACTATGAAGATGTAAAGAAAGCAATTAATAATTCAAGTAGTTTATTTATTTGTGTTGATGGTTCATTATTACTTGGAGATGATATCGATGAAAAAATAGATAATGTTCGTGATAAGTGTAGTAATGTGATTAACACATTTTTTACAGAATACTTTAAGAACAATAATTCTCTGCCACCTACTGCTATTATCGTAACAAAATATGATATTTGCAAGGATGATACAGATGAGGAAGAATTGTGCGAAATCATAGAGGAAGCATTTAGTCCATTTTTTGTTAAAAATAATACTGAAAAGGTTGTTACGATTATTCCTGTTTCAATTGGTACAAATATTATGGATGATAATTATTCAGGGAAAATGAAACCTTTAAATATACACTTGCCTATTTTTATGGGAATTTGGTTTGCTTTAAGTAAAAAAATTCAAGACTATATTAAATATATGCAGGAACAGCAAAATGCGAGCGATAAGAAGATAGAAAATGCACGAGATGAAAAAGCACGAGAAGAAAATAAATGGTGGTTTTTTAGGAGTCAGAGCGAGGTTCAACGATTAGCAAGGAAGATTCAAGAAGCTGAAAATGACAAGAAAAAACAGTCAGAACAGTTAAACTTTATGCTTAATGCGATGGCTGATAATAGTGACAAATTAGTGAAAGAATTAGAAAAAATCCCTTATGTTTTCATCAATGGGGAGCGTAGTTCGTTTTTTGAATTGATTCAAAAATGAAAGGAGGGGAAAATTTGAAAGTAGCACCTTTAATTCATACAAGAACATATAGTTGTGATTTTAATTCTGAATTTTTAGTTAGACCAGATTGTTTCTTGGATAGCGATATAAAATGGGCAAGAAAATACATTTTAAATGCTACAGGCGAGATAGATAATATACAAGGAGAAAGATGGGTCATTGTAGACAATGGTAAATATAAGTTTGCTGGGGTTGTTGGATTCTTAAAGAATATATGTGAGAAATGTACGTTGTCAGATGAAGAGTATGCAAAATCTGAGACTTTGTTTTGTGATGACAAAGGAAGATTAGTATATGCTTTTATAGGCGTAGTAATTGAAAAAGAACTTAACATTGGGAAGATTACTTACGATTATTTATGGCATAAATACCTCGAGTACATTTTCCCAATTTGGAAGAGAACTTATCAAGAAGTTGTGTTAAAAGGTTTTGTTGACGAAGAATTTGAGCTGTGTGATTGTAGTTATTCTGAAAAACCAGAGGATTGTGGTGGAAAAAAGCTTTATGAATCCAATCCTAATTTAGATTATAAACGATTTGAAACTTTTCTTGGTGAGAACACTTCAAGTGGTTTCTCTTATTGTAGTAATATGCGTGATTATAATTTAGTAAAACAAAGTGATTTTTCTATTATTTGCACATCAAGAAATATAATCACAAGAATAAAACGTATTTCACCACCAGTAGAAGTATTGTCTACAGTAACTGCTAGTAAACCACAAGTGAAAGGGGATGTGCCTGTTGTAAAAGAAAATCAAGAAAGTGATACACCTAAAAAAAAAGTTTCGTAGTATTGACGATTTGTTTACTGATATTTGTGATAATTATTCTGATATTGTTATTGCTAACGGGGAATTCGAGTCAAGCTGGTCAATTAGCATTGAACGTAATAAACAGCAAAGAGGTGTTGTCACTTCAAGAGGTAGTTATGATTATATTTTAAGTTTGACAAAAAGGAGAAAGAACAATGGAAAATAATACTTCTGTTGGAAATTGTTTTGATGAATTCAATGATATTCCACAAAAGAAAAAAGACCCAACCATACAAATGCTGTATGAATATGAAAAACACTACTTAGAAATGCTTAAAAGGTATTCCTCTGAAATAAAATTCATTCAGGATATGCTCGCAGGTTTTAGGAAAGAACAAGAAGAGTTTTATTATCAATTATTGCCAGATATCAGTCAGAAATTAAATAATGATGATGGGATTGATAATGAAATGAAAAAGATATGGTTAAATCGATTGACCACAAATATTGAAAGAAGTTTTAACCTAAGTGAAACATTGATAAATGACTACGCAACAAAAAGTCTAGACGAGTTTAAGCAAGCAGTTGATGAAAAAATTCGAAGTGTTTAGGGGGGAGGTTATGAATGTAAGTTTCCCTTATTTGAAATTTATTAAAATCGCACAAAAATGCAGAACCAATATGATACTTGATACGCTTGAGGGCAATTCTCCAGATCTCTATGACGCATTATACAGTTCTTCTGAAAGTAAGATATGTGAGATAAAGATGGAATTATATGAATTGAAATGGCTTCAGTCATATTGGAAGGAAATTGAAGAGGTTATCAACCATAAAGAACTATCAGTTAAAGAGAAAAAAGAACTTGTTTCAATGTTTTCAAAATGGTATGAAAGTTTTGTAAGTGAATGGAATTACACGGTATTTGATACTATTATTTTTGAAGAAAGACGAAAAATTTTACAGGCAATGATAACAGTTAATAGTGATTGGGAGAAAAATCTCAAACGAATGAAAGTTTCATTCGATAAAAGTATTAAACTATTAAACCAAAAAATCAAAGAACTTGAGGAGGAATAGAAATGGCTGCGTTAAAGACTGTAGGAAAAATTTTTGGAATGTTTGATAAAGTAGATGATATTGTTTATGAGCCAGTGAAACTTATTTGCGATGCATTTCGCCAACCATTAAAGCAGATAGATGCACATAATGAAAAGATTAAAGTAGAACATGAGCAGCAGTTACAGCAGCAGATGAAAGAATTTGAGGTTAATCTCGAATTACATAAGAAGAAAAAAGAAGATGAGATGGCAGTTGAAAAAATTCGTATGCAGGAAGAGATTAATCAAATGATTGTTGATAATGCTATGAAAAGACAAGAAGAAATGGCTGAGAATGAAAAACGCAGACGAGAAGAAATGATTCAGATGGAAATGAAGTATCGTAAGGAAATGGCTGAGGCTGCGACTCGTTTAGAGCAAATTATGGTAAATATGCAAGTTGAAACAAGAAGTAAAATTTTTGTATTGTATCAGGAAAAGACTAATGCATATCTTAAAAGCCAAGAGCAATTTGAAGATAAATTAGTTGAAAAGGTTGAGAAGATGAAAAAACTTTTTCCAGGTGAAAAGGGAGAAGAAAAAATAAGTGATTATTATTTTTCACAATTAGATGTAATTGCACAGCGTTCAGCAGATTTTGTAAACTCAATGAATGAGGATATGGGAAAGGTTCTTGGTTCAATTGATAATGGCATGAAAGAAATGACAGGTTTAGCTACAAAGTATTTTAAGCCAGCAGAACCAGGGCAACAAGCACTTACACAGAATGTTGTCGAGAGGATAGAAACAAAAACTGAATAGTATATTTTTGTAGGGTGTACCAATATCAGCGCCCCCTTTCGTTAAATAATGCACACCCCCCGTAACTGACTACGATTTGACTACTACACATTGCCTTGAGTTGTACAGTTTTGAAGTATTTTTCAAAAAGTGTAGTCATTAACAGGAAAAATACGATGCCCAGAAAAGTTGATAAAACAACGCAAAACTCGGCATTACAAGGCATTTCAGAACAGGAGAAATTTATGATACGAGTACTTTTCATCTGTCACGGCAATATATGTAGGTCGCCAATGGCAGAGTTTATATTTAAAGATATGGTAAAGAAGATGGGAATAGAAGAGGAGTTTTTTGTGCAATCTTCAGCTACTTCTACAGAGGAAATATGGGGAGATAAAGGAAATCCTGTTTATCCTCTAGCTAAGAAAAAGTTAGCAGAGCATAATATAAGTTGTGAGGGGAAAAGGGCTGTTCAGCTTAAGAAAGAAGATTATGATAAGTATGATTATATAATAGGAATGGAACAGGTTAATATAAGAAATATTTTAAAAATAGTAAAGTCTGATAAGGAAAATAAAGTGTTTAGGCTTATGGATTTTACAGATAATAAAAAAGATATTGAAGACCCTTGGTATAGTGGAAATTTTGATGTAACTTATGATGAAATTTATGAAGGGTGCAAAGGTTTTTTAAAGTATTTAGGTTTTTAAGAAGGGAAAATAATTATGAAATCAAAAGAAAAGTTTAGAATTGTAGTAGAGTTACTGCTATAAAAAAATAGAGATAAATTGCTTTGTTCTAATTTTAAGTTTATAAATAGAAGAACAAAGCAATATATATCTAATTCCTTATTTTAATAGCCAATCTATTGCATTAATTTGTTTTATTCCATTATGAGAAGTTATAGGGTCATTATCTAAAGTAAGTAAGTATTTTGGATTGTGGTCTGAAATACTATTTAAAGGATATAACTCTCTTTCTAAAGTTTTTTCATCATGAACAGTTAAAGCAACTTGATAATATTCTATTCCTTCATCATTAATAGCTATAAAGTCAACTTCAGTTGAACCTACTTTACCAATATATATTTCATATCCACGTCTTAACAATTCTAAATAAATAATATTTTCTAGTATATGTCCCATATCAACTTTTTTTGTACCTAATAAATAGTATCTTAAGCCTATATCTACAACATAATATTTTTCGCCAGTTTTTAAATATTGTTTACCTTTTATATCATAGCGTCTAACTTTATAAAGAATATAACTATTTACTAGTGCAGAAAGATAGTTTTCTACTGTTGGAGAAGTTATCTTTCTTCCATCAGAGGTCATTGTGTCTGCAATCTTTTTTATTGAGCATAAATTCCCTATATTATGAAACATAAACCTTATAATACTTTCAAGCATAAATACATCATTAATATTTTTTCTAGCTATTATATCTTTAAGAACTACAGTACTATATATTCCACCTAAATACTCTCTTATATTCTTTTTTAGGCCATTAAGCTCTAGGGTATAAGGAAAAGAACTATTAATTAAGTAATCTGTATATTTACGAGCTAGGTCTGTTTTATCATTAAAATAAGATACATATTCTTTAAAAGATAAAGGAAGCATTTGGATTTCAATATATCTCCCAGATAATAATGTAGCAATTTCTCCTGATAGAAGATAGGCATTTGAACCAGTTAAATATAAATCAATATTATCTTTTAGAAAAAGACTATCTACAGCCTTTTGATAATTTGGTACATTTTGAATTTCATCAAGAAAAATATAATTCATTTTATTAGGAATAAGTCTTTCTTTTATATATTTATAAAGGGCTTTATAATCTAAAAGTTCTTCATAATCAATATCTTCAAAATTAATTGAAATTATTTGTTCTTTAGTTACTTCATTATTAAGAAGATAATTTTGAAATAAAATAAATAATGTAGATTTTCCACATCTTCTTATGCCAGTTAAAACTTTGATAATATGCTTATCTTTAAAATCAATAAGAGTATTTAAGTATTCTTTACGTTCAATCAAAATAATATCACCTCACTATAATAATACTATTTTATAAAAAAAAAGACCAATGGTCAATAAGTTTAAATTCTATTTTAAACTTTTTTAAAAAATATATATAATTTAAAATAGAATTTAAATTCGCTTTATTAATATGAAATAATTATAATAGAGTTTACTTTTATGAAAACTATTAAGAAAGTAGTCTGAAATAGTTAAAAGGGCTGCCATACAAAGAAATTTCATAACACAATGTACATTGTGTTATATAATAAGCAAAGTTACTATATATTGTATTGATATTTCTTTATACAACAATCCCTTTTTATGTAATTATTTATTCTTTTTTAAAACATCTTCAAAATGTTTTCCAGCAAATAAAAATAGTGGCACACCTATAATTGTAACTACAACAAATTCTCCAATGGCAACTTCTCCCATGGATAAAATTAAAGGAAGTTTATATAGTTTATTTAACATCCAACCAATAATTAATCCATTAATTATAGTAGGCCAAATAGAAGATAAAATAAGCTTTAACTTATAATTTTTAATTATTTTTCCAGTAAAATAAATTGCAATAAGACTTATAAAGGTAGCAAGGGTACCAAATATAATGTCTAAAAGACCATTTGGTCCTAGCATATTTGCAATGAGACAGCCTAAGGTTAGTCCACTTATATATAGTGGGTCAAATAGTGCAAGAAGTACTAGAATTTCTGAAATTCTAAATTGAATACTTCCATAGGCAAAAGGTGCAATGGCTAAGGTAGTAGCAGCGTATATAGCTGCAATTATAGCTGTTCTTGTAATTCTTTTTGTTAATAAATCACTTTTCATAAAAAAAAGCCTCCTAATAGTTATTTATTAGGAACCAAAAGGTTAGTTATACCTAGTTTTGTTTATAGACAGGAGGTTCCCGAACTGTCTTTGCCAAAGAAAATTATACTTTAAGTAGAAAAATAAAACAAGAACTTTATGCCTCTACAAAAATCCATTATTATATGGTAGTATAAATGTAACAGATTTTTTAGTATATAAATGGATAAAAAGTAAAAATATCTAATTAAAATAAGAAAGGTGACGAATTATTATGGCTTTAATGTATCCTGATGTGATTAATATAGAAGAAATAAAAAGTGAAGCAGAAATATTTGTTTTTAATAAACTTAAAGAAAATTTAGATTCAAATTGGACTGTATTTTATTCTGTTAAGTGGGTTGGAAACGAATTTGTAGGTCAATCTCAAGGGGAATGTGATTTTATACTAATTAATAAAGATTATGGAATATTAATTATAGAGGTAAAGGGAGGAAAGGTAACTTCAGCTAATGGAAAATGGTATAGCTTAAATAGGGAAAATTATAAAAATGAAATTTCAAATCCTCAAAATGAAGCAGATAAAAGTAAATTTATTATTTTAAATAGGCTTAAAAATGAAAGGGTTAAATCTTATGTTACAACAGCTGTATGGTTTCCTGATACTGATATTAAAAAAAGCTATCTTCCTCTTGATATGCCAAAGGAAATTATTTTAGATGTAAATTCTTCTGAAAATATTGAAGAAAATTTAATAAATATATTTAAATATAGAATGAAAAATGAAAGCTTTATCCCTTATAAAATAATAGATTCTGATTATAAAAAAATAATAAATTGTATTATGCCAAATGTTTGTGGAAAAGAAATTTTAAAAAAGAAATGTGAAGACTTAAAAATGAAATATTTAAAGTTAAATGAGGAGCAAGCATTATGTTTTAGTCAACTTGAAGATAATAAGCTTATTTCAGTAAAGGGACATGCAGGAACAGGAAAAACAGTTTTAGCTATGCATAAGGCCTTTGAGGATTCTAAAAAAGGTAAAAAGGTTTTATATCTTTGTTATAATGTTCTTTTATCAGAAAAAATAAAAGAGGAAAGTTTAGAAGAATTTCAGGTTTTTAGTATTTATGGTTTTGCAGAAAATTATTTAAAAGTTTTTGATGAAAAAAAGTATAATGAATTTCAAGAAACTGGAGATTATGATGAAATGATTTCTAGGTATTTAGAAATTGTAAAAGATAATACAAAAATGAAATTTGATACTATTTTAATTGATGAAGCTCAAGATTTTAAAAAGGAATGGATAGACTCTATTAATTATATTTTAAATGAAGAAGGAAGTTTATGTATTTTTTATGATGAAGCCCAAATGCTTTATGAAAAGTATGGAATTAAAGATATAAGCTATTTAAAGGTAGGAACTAAATATACTTTAAAAAGAAATATGAGAAATACTGATGAAATATGTTTAAGTTCTTTAAATATAGCAGGGATAGATAAAAATAATGTTATATTAAGTGGAATAAATGGGTTAAAGCCTAAAGTTATTTATGCAGATAATAGTCTTGAAATAGAAGAAAAAATAAAGGATATAGTTTTAAATCTTAAAAATATAGAAAAAATAGAGGATGATAATATAACCTTTTTAATATTAGAGGCAAAAAAGAAATTAATTTATAAAAAGAAAATAAAAAAATATTCAAAGGCAACAGTAGAGTCTATTAGAAGATATAAGGGTTTAGAAAACGATATTATAATTATTCCAGATTTAAATAGTGACTTTTTAAAGGATGAAGAGGTTAAAAAACTTTTATATGTTGCAATATCAAGGGCTAGATGTGAAGTTATTCTTATAATAAATATTGAAACTTTATCAAGAAAACAAGCTTCTCACTTTAAAAGAGAATTAAATGAATATTTTTAATAAGACTTTTATATTCTTTACGTATTTTATGATATAATATGTTGAAATAAGGAATTATTAAGTAAAAATGAGGTAAATAAAATGAGCTTTTTAGGAATATTAAAAAAGGTAATGGGAAGCAATTCATCATCTTTAAAAGAACCAAAGTTTGTAAAAGAATTTACTACAGAAAATAAAAATATATTAAATTTACAGGAATTATTAAAAGAAGCTAAGGATGAAGAAACTGCAAATAGTATTAAACATAATATAAATCGCCTTTATTATGGACTTATAGGGGAAAGAAATGTAGCCTATGAATTAAAAAATAGTCACATGCCAATACTTATTTTACATAATTTATATTTAGAATTTAATAATCTTACAGCTCAAATAGATTTTGTAGTAATTGGTGAAAATTTTATTTTAGTTGTTGAGTGTAAAAATTTAATTGGAGAAATAGATATAAATAATAAAGGGGAATTTACAAGAATTTTTAAAACTAGTACAGGAAAGGTATACAAAAAGGAAGGAATGTATAGTCCTATTGTTCAAAATGAAAGACATTTAGAATTAATAAAAGATATTCTTGAAAAAGAAGGTTTTAAAAGAAGTAAATTAGATAAAGGAGCAGACCAAATTTCTGTAGTTGCAAATGAAAAAGCTATAATTAATGATAGATTTGCAAAGGAAAAAGTAAAGAAAAGAGTAATAAAGCATGACCAACTTATAGAAAAGTTAAAGGAAATAGAAAAAAATAGTAATGTTTCCTTTACAGAAGAAACAATGTATGAAATAACAAATGCATTATTAAAATATAATAAAGAACAAAATATAGATTATAGTAAAATTTATAATAAAAATGATGTAGATGAAAATGAAGAAAATAGTCTTAATAAAAAAGATATTAATACAAAAAATAATTTAGAGGAAAATATAGAAGAAACAGAGCTTTATAAAGAGTTAAAAAAATATAGACTAGATAAAAGTAAAGAGGAAATGGTAAGGGCTTATATTTTATATAATAATAAGCAATTAGAGGAAATTGTAAAGCTAAAACCTAAAAGCTTAGAGGAATTATCAAAGGTAAGTGGCTTTGGAAAGGTTAAATGTGAAAAATATGGCTATGATATTATAAAGATTGTTAAAAAGTATAAATAAGAGTTTTAAAATTTATTGTAAACTCAAAGTCTTCATAAAGTTGACAATAACTTTTTTATAAGGTATCCTTATTTTAATAAGGAGATGAATTTAAATGAAGGTTAAAGAGTTAAAAGAAAAAGTACTTAATGGAAAATTAATAGGAAAAGAGGAAGCTTTATTTTTAGCAAAAGAAGCACCTTTAAAGGAATTAACAGAAGCTGCAAATGAAATAAGAAAACATTTTTGTGAAGATAAATTTGATATATGCACTATTATAAATGGAAAAAGCGGAAAGTGTAGTGAAAACTGCAAGTTCTGTGCCCAATCTTCTTTTTATGATACACATATTAAAGAATATTCATTATTAAATTCAAAGGCAATAGTAAAGGAAGCTAAGTATAATGATGAACGTGGAGTATTACGTTTTTCAATAGTTACCTCAGGAAGAAAACTTAGTGATAAAGAAATTGATAGTGTTTGTGAAAGTATAAAAGAAATTAATAAAAATACTTCAGTTTCTGTTTGTGGTTCCTTTGGGCTTTTAAGTGAAGAACAATATAAAAAATTAAAAGAAGCAGGTCTTACAAGGGTACATAATAATTTAGAAACCTCAAGAAAAAACTTTAAAAATATTTGTACAACCCATACCTTTGATGAAAAAGTACAAGCTATAAAAAATGCTAAAAATGCAGGACTTAATATATGTAGTGGTGGCATAATGGGTCTTGGAGAAACTATGGAAGATAGAATAGATATGGCACTAGAACTTAGAGAACTTGGAGTTTTATCTATTCCTGTAAATATACTTAATCCAATAAAGGGAACACCATTTGAAAATAATAAATTACTTACAAATGATGAAATTTGTAGGATAGTTGCAGTATATAGATTCTTAATTCCAAGGGGAGCTATAAGACTTGCAGGTGGAAGAGGCCTTTTACAAGATAAGGGAGAAAGTTGTTTTTTATCAGGAGCAAATGCTGCAATATCAGGAGATATGCTAACAACTAGTGGAATTACAATTAAAGAAGATATGAATTTATTAAATAAAATAGGATATAAACCTGCTTTATTAAATGAATAATAAAATAGTCTTAAAAGTTTTTAAAAATCATATACTTATAAAAATAAGAGCACAAGGGGAATGTATGAAAAAGAGACATAAAAAGAAAAACAAAAGTTTTTGTAACTCTTTTGATGATTTTACATTACCTCCTTGTGCTAAATTTTTAGGAAATGTTAATCCTTTAATAAATAATGGAAAAGTAATATATAGAAATCTTAATAGAGTTTATTTTTTTCTTTCTTATCATTATAGTAAAATAATTAATCCTACATACAACTATTTAAATCCTGAAAGTTTTAATACTACAGCTAATGGAAATCTTCAGATAGAGCCTTATTACTTTTTTATAGGAATGTATATAAATGAAATTGAAAAAGGAAATATAAAATATAATGATAATGTAAAAATACATGATAACATTTATGCAGATAGTTTTATTAAAACCATACTTAAAAATAATTATGAATTAAATAGTAGCTTTATCCCATCTTTAACCTATGTAATATCAAATTCAAGTGCAATAATCCCCTTATATTTAAGAACTATAGAAATTAGTCTTATTAATTTTTACATTATTCTTATGATAAATAAATTTTATTATGAATATGGTTTATTATTTTCTGACAATGCCTATGTTACTAATGACTTTATTAATAATTTTTTAGCTAAGATATATTTTGAGTTTAATAATTATTAAATAAAAGTGAAAAAATATTTATGAAAAATTGACAAAGCTTAATTAAAGTGGTAAGATAAAAACAGATTGTTGATGAAAGTCACATGAAGGGGTACACCACCACGGGTGTAGGTCTTTATGTGGCTTTTTTTGGCGTTGTAAAAAAATGTATTTTACATATACATATAAAGGAGAAATTTCAAATGGAAAATAATAATGACAAATTAATAATTGGTGGACATGAGTTTAATTCAAGATTTATATTAGGTTCTGGTAAGTATTCTATGGAACTTATAAATGCAGCTGTTGAAAATGCAGGGGCTGAAATAATAACTCTTGCTCTTAGAAGAGCCCAAGAGGGAAAAACAAATATTTTAGATTATATACCTAAAAATGTTACTTTACTTCCAAATACATCAGGGGCAAGAAATGCAGAAGAAGCTGTAAGAATAGCACGTTTAGCAAGAGCTTTAGGTTGTGGAGATTTTGTAAAGATAGAAGTTATTCGTGATTCAAAGTATCTTTTACCAGATAATTATGAAACAATAAAGGCAACAGAAATTTTAGCAAAGGAAGGATTTGTTGTTATGCCTTATATGTATCCAGATTTAAATGCTGCTCGTGATTTAGTAAATGCAGGTGCAAGTGCTATTATGCCTCTTGCAGCTCCTATAGGAACTAATAAGGGTTTAGCTACAAAAGAGTTTATAAAAATATTAATAGATGAAATTGACCTTCCTATTATAGTAGATGCAGGAATAGGAAAGCCATCTCAAGCTTGTGAAGCTATGGAAATGGGAGCTTCTGCTATAATGGCAAATACAGCAATTGCAACTTCAGGAGATATTGTAAAGATGGCTAGTGCCTTTAAAAAAGCAATAGAAGCAGGTAGAGAAGCTTATCTTGCAGGACTTGGAAGAGTTTTAGAAGATAAAGCAAGTGCATCTTCACCATTAACAGGATTTTTACAAGACTAGGAGGAAAAGAAAAATGGAAGAAAGAATAAATCATATGGAATATCTTCCTGACATGGATGTAATAGATTCAGATGTTATGGACAAGGTTATTTCAGCTATGGAAGAATATGATTATAATAAATATACTGGAAAGGATGTAAGAAGAGCATTAGATAAGGATGTAAGAAATTTAGAGGATTTTAAAGCTTTATTATCTCCAGCTGCTATGCCATTTTTAGAGGAAATGGCAAGAAAGGCTAAAGAAGAAACCTTTAAGCATTTTGGAAATTCTGTATATATGTTTACTCCTATTTATATTGCAAATTATTGTGAAAATTATTGTATATATTGTGGTTTTAATTGTCATAATAAAATAAAGAGAGCTAAATTAAATTATGAAGAAATAGAAAAGGAAATGGAAGCTATAGCAAAGTCAGGCCTTCAAGAAATATTAATTTTAACTGGTGAAAGCAAAACTATGTCTGATGTAAAATACATAGGAGAAGCTTGCAAGATAGCTAGAAAGTATTTTAAAATGGTTGGGCTTGAAGTATATCCTATGAATGTTAATGAATATAAATATCTTCATGAATGTGGAGCAGATTATGTTACAGTTTTCCAAGAAACCTATAATTCAGATAAATATGAAACTCTTCATTTAGCAGGACATAAAAGAATTTTCCCTTACCGTTTAAATGCTCAAGAAAGAGCTTTAAAGGGAGGAATGAGAGGAGTAGGTTTTGCAGCTCTTTTAGGATTAGATGATTTTAGAAAAGATGCCTTTGCAACAGGAATGCATGCTTATCTTTTACAAAGAAAGTATCCTTATGCAGAAATAGCATTTTCATGTCCAAGATTACGTCCAATAATAAATAATGATAAAATAAATCCAAAAGATGTTCATGAGCCACAATTATTACAAGTTATAACAGCATATAGATTATTTATGCCTTTTGCAAGTATAACAATATCAACAAGAGAAAGAGAAGATTTTAGAAATAATGTTATAGGACTTGCAGCAACAAAAATATCAGCAGGTGTAAGTACAGGAATAGGAAGCCATGTGGAAGAGGTAGAAGATAAAGGAGATGCCCAATTTGAAATAGCAGACCCAAGAACAGTAGATGAAGTTTATGAAGCTATTAAAGAAAAGGGACTTCAACCTGTAATGAATGACTATATATATGTTTAATTAATATTATATTTTTAGGAGAGTTTTAAAAGCTCTCCTTTATTTTATGTATATTTTTTGTATAAAACATATGTTTTGTGGTATTATATAGTAATAAAGTAAGATTTTTAGTAGGGATATGGAGGAATTTATGAAAAAACTAATAGTGTTATTTCCAGGTATAAGATATAGTACAAATATGCCACTTCTTTATTATGGAAGACTTAAATATGAAGAAAAGGGTTATGAAGTTCTTCATATGAATTATGATAATACATATAAAGAAGTAAAAACTTTACAAGAGGCTATTAAATATGGAAAAGAGTATGCTTTAAATAAATTAAAAGATATAAATTTTTTAGATTATGATGTTGTTTTTATTTCTAAAAGTATGGGAACGGTAGTTTCAGGGTTTATAGAAGAAAAACTAAATATAAATGTAAGACATATATATTTAACTCCTCTTAATGAAACTTTAAACTATATAAAGAAAGGAAAAAATATAATAATTGTAGTATCAGGAACTAAGGATAAACATATGGATTCTGAAATTTTAAAAAGTCATTGTTTAAAAGAAAATATAAATTTTAAACTTATTGAAGGTGCAAATCATAGATTGGAAATTAAAAATGATATTAATAAAAATATTGAAATTTTAAAAGAAGTAGTTAAATTATATTAAATAATTGCACTATTTATTGCATTTAAAAAAGAGTAAATACTATATTATTTCTAAAATTTATCAAAAAAATTGCAATACTTTGTTAATTCTTAAATTTTTTATGTTATAATTAACTAGTGAAAGTCTTTGCTTTTAATAGGAGGAATTTTTTATGGAAGTAAATATTAAAGATAATAATGGTGAAAAATATATAAAACTAATTGGAGATTTAGATGGAGTTAGCAGCAATGATGTGACAGAAAAAGTTTTAAAGGTAGCAGAGGAAAATAGTAAAATAGTAATTGATATGGCAGAATGTCCTTATGTATCAAGTGCTGGATTAAGAACCTTGCTTACAATAGGGAAAAGTGTAAAACTAAAAAAGGGTCAAATGCATATAATAAATTTAGTTGAAGAAGTAAAAGAAGTTATGGAAATGACTGGCTTTGGTAATATATTTAAAGAATTTGAAAATTAACCAAGGAATTTACATATAATGTAATAGAAAATAAGAGGAGGATATAGATGATTAGAATTGATAGCTATCCTACACATGAATATAATGGCATACAATACAGAATGGGGAAAGTTTTACCTTATGGAGCAACAATTGTTCCAAATGGAGTGAATTTTTCTATATTCTCTAAACATGCAACATCATGTGAATTAGTACTTTTTAATAAAGGTGAAAAAGAACCCTATGTTATAATTCCATTTCCAGAGGAATTTAAAATAGGTGATGTATATGCTATGGTTGTATTTAACTTAGATTATGAAACTGTTGAGTATGGTTATAGAATGGATGGAAAATTTGAACCAGGAGAAGGTTTTTGGTTTAACAAAGAAAAAATATTATTAGACCCATATGCAAAGGCTATTTCAGGAAGGAATGTATGGGGGGAAGAGCCTGATTATTCAAATCAGTTCCAACATAGAGGAAGAATTATATATGATGATTTTGATTGGGAAGGAGATAGACCTTTAGAAATACCAATGCAAGATTTAATTATATATGAAATGCATGTAAGAAGTTTTACAATGAATCCTTCAAGTGAAGCTAAATATCCAGGGACTTTTGCAGCTCTATGTGGAAAAATACCATATTTAAAAGAACTTGGAGTAAATTGTGTAGAGCTTCTTCCAATTTTTGAATTTGATGAATTTGAAAATTCAAGAGTTATAAATGGAAGAAGACTTTATAATTATTGGGGATATAGTACAGTAGGATTTTTTGCTCCAAAGGCAGGTTATGCAGCTACAGGAAAGTATAATATGGAAGTTGATGAGCTTAAAAACTTTATTAAAAATTTTCATAAAGCAGGAATAGAAGTTATACTTGATGTAGTTTTTAATCATACAGCAGAAGGAAATGAAAGAGGTCCTTATATTTCTTATAGAGGAATAGATAATAAAACTTACTATCTATTAACTCCAGATGGTTATTATTATAACTTTAGTGGATGTGGAAATACTCTTAATTGTAACAACTCAATTGTAAGAAATACTATTTTAGATTGTTTAAGATATTGGGTATCTGAATATCATATAGATGGCTTTAGATTTGATTTAGCATCTATTTTATCAAGAGACCAAAATGGAGCACCAATGTCAAATCCTCCATTATTAGAGGTATTAGCCCATGATGCTATATTATCTAAATGTAAGCTTATTGCAGAAGCTTGGGATGCAGGTGGATTATATCAAGTTGGAAATTTCCCATCTTGGGGACGTTGGGCTGAATGGAATGGAAAGTTTAGAGATACAATGAGAAAGTTTGTAAAAGGTGAAGGCTATGAAGCATCAAATGTAATGAAGAGAATAGAAGGTTCAGAAGATTTATATCACAATAGAACTTCAAATGCATCTATAAACTTTATAACCTGTCATGATGGATTTACCCTTTATGATTTAGTTTCATATAATGAAAAACACAATTTTGAAAATGGAGAAGAAAATAGAGATGGTTGTAATGATAACTATAGCTGGAATTGTGGATATGAAGGTGAATGTACAGATATTGCAGTAAATGCATTAAGAAGAAAACAAATTAAAAATATGATAACACTGCTTTTAATAAGTAGAGGAATACCAATGATACTTTCAGGGGATGAATTCTGTAATACTCAATTTGGAAACAATAATGCATATTGTCAAGATAATGAAATATCCTGGCTTGATTGGAATAGATTAAAAAAGAATGAAGATATATTTAAATACTTTAAAAAGATGATAGGCTTTAGAAAATCTCACCCAGTTTTAAGAAATTGTACCTTCGATAAAGGATATAATAAAACAGGATATCCAGAACTTTCATGGCATGGAGAAGAACCTTGGAATTTAAAAAATTCTGATAACACTTTATGGTTTGCTATTATGCTTGCAGAGGAAAAGGAAAAATATAATGTGGAATGTGATTCTTATATATACATAGCTATTAATATGCATTGGGAATCTCATGGATTTACTCTTCCTGATATTCCAAAGGATAAAAAATGGTATATGTTCTCTAATACAAACTTTGATGAAAAAATTAATAACTTTGAACAAAAAGAGGATATTTTATTAGAAAATCAAAAAAATATATTAGTTTCAGAAAGAAGCATTATAATACTTGTTGGAAGGTAATTGAAAGTGGAGGGGGTTACTTATGAAATGGTTAAAGAAAGAAGCTACATTAAACAATTTAAATCCAATGATAGATGATGTTTTAAAAGGTGTAAGTAAAAGCATCAATTTAAGCAAGAAAAAATATATGGAAATAAGACTTATTTGCGAAGAAGTTTTATTAAATATAATAAGCTACTCCTATCCAAATGGAAAAGGGGAAATGATTGCAGGTTATGAATTTAAAAAAGATGAAGGTTGTGTTATATTAAAAATCTGTGATTATGGAAAAGAATTTAATATTATGAATGAAAAAGAACCAGATATAACACTAAATATTATGGAAAGGGACATTGGAGGATTAGGAATACTATTAATAAAAAAGGTATCTGATTCAGTAGAATACGAAAGAAAAGAAAATATGAATGTTTTAACTGTAAAAAAGTATTGTAATTAATACAATAAAAAAGAGGAGTAAGATTTTGAGAGAAATTTTTGATGTATTTACTGAAAAAAAGCAATTTAAAAAGCTTTTAATTCTTTCATTTTTAATATTTTTGGAATCTATTCCATATAAAAAGGCATTTATGATAATGCCAATGACTACAAGGATAATGCCCTTAAATTCAATATCTCCAGTTATAGGAATGTTTTTTGGCCCTATAGGAGCATGGGCAATGGCCTTTGGAAATCTTGCAGCAGAATTTGTTATTGTAGGAAAACTTAATTATAAAGTTTTATTACTAGCTTTTTCTGTACAATTTTTTTATACATATGTACCTTATAAGATGTGGTATACTGTAGGTGTAAAAGAAAAATGCGAGTTTCCAAGTTTAGAAGATGTTAAGTCTATATCAAAATATATTTATATTACACTTATTAACTCAATAATAGCAGTACTACTTTTAGAATTATCCTATAGGCTTTGTGGAATTTTTGAAATAAACTTAAGAAGTTTATTTCTGTTAACATTTAATACTTTTACTTTTCCTATAATAGTTGGAATTCCATTAATGATAATACTGTCTTCTACAAGGCTTAAGAGATATATTCCTAAAGCAAAAAAAAGTGATATTCCTACAGAAAGATATACAAACCTTATACATTTAACAATAATTTTAGGTGTATGTAATTTAATTTACTGTGAAAATTATGGCTATGGAGATAACAAAATTACAATAGTTCTTTTATTATTTGCTATATATAGTCTTCTTTTAGTATATGTTATATTACCAATATCTAAAACCATTAATTTAGATAAAAAAACAAGCTTTAATAATAGGGTTTCCATGAAGGGAAAAACAACTATAGCCTTTTTAATAATTGGAATTGTATTTATTGTTTTTATAGCTATAGCTATGTGTGTAGTTTTAAAAATATTACATTACAATGATTCATCAATATTTAATTTGCTTTGTATTATGATAGGAGTATGTACAGTTTTTGTATTTATAGTGACTTTATTAGCTCTTAATTATATGGAAAATAAAATGACAATTCCACTTGAAACTTTATTTAATGCAGTAAAGTTAACTTCAAATATAGGAGATGACTATGATACTGAAGAGGAGTTAAAAGCAATAGAGTTGTGTAAAAATATTAAAAGTGGAAATGAAATTGAAGAACTTGCTATAGCATTTTCAAGTATGATAGATAAAATAAATAATTATTGTAAAAACCTTGCTGAAATAACAGAAGAAAGAAAAAGGGGAATAATAGAACTTTCCTTAGCAGTAAAGATACAAGAATCTATACTTCCAAGAAAGTTTCCAGCTTTTCCAGATAGGGCAGATTTTGAAATATTTGCAGATATGACACCAGCTAAAAATTTAGGAGGAGATTTTTATGATTTCTTCTTAATTGATGATAATAAGTTATGTTTTGTTGTTGCAGATGTATCAGGAAAGGGAATACCAGCTGCACTTTTTATGATGAGTGCAAGGGCTATAATAAAAAATCTTGTATTAATAACTTCAGATGTTTTAGAAATTGTAAAAGAGTTAAATACTCAACTTAATCAAGGAAATGAAACTTATATGTTTGTTTCAGCCTTTATATCAATAATAGATTTACAAACAGGTATTATGACCTTTGTAAGTGCAGGACATAACCCACCACTTATTAAAAAAAGAGGTAATGAAAAATTTGAATATATGAAGGTAAAAAACAATTGTATATTAGGAATAGAAGAGAATGTAAACTTTGAAAAACAAGAAATTAAACTTGAAAAAGAAGATGTTATATTTGTTTATACAGATGGAGTAACAGAGGCAAGAAATGAGGAAAAATTATATGGAACTTCTAGATTAGAAGAAACCTTAAATAAAGAATATGATGGAGATATATATGATATAGTTCCAAAGCTAAGAAAAAGCATTGATGAATTTTCAGAAGGAAAATCTCAATATGATGATATAACAATGCTTGTATTTAAATATAATAAATAAAACTTTAATAAAATTAGAAAGCTGTTTCATGAAGAAATACAATATAATAAGACTTTGCTAAGAGTATTATTTATATTGTTATGAAGTTTCTTCATGAAACAGTATTTTTTTTGTAAAATATTATAAAAAAACATTATAAAGTATATGAAAGAAATTTTAAATAACAAACAATTTAATATGCGAAAAAATATAAATTAAATAATAAAACTATTAAATATAAAAATATAATAAAAGCTATTGTGCTTAAATTTACTTAAGTCAATAGCTTTTTATTATTAATTATTCTATTTCTCCAAGAAGAGAGAAAGGTTGAGCTCTATAGATTTTTACATTAATAAGTTTTCCTATAAGGCTTGTATCTCCTGAAAAGTTTACAAGTCTTCCATTTCTTGTTCTTCCCATAAGCTTAGTTTCATCATTTTTGCTAGTACCTTCTACTAAAACTTCAACAGTTTTTCCTTCATAGAACTTATTTCCCTTTATTACATTTTCATTAACAGCTTCAACTAATCTATTAAATCTTTCATGTTTTATATCTTCTGGAATTTGATTTTCCATTTTATCAGCAGGGGTGTGATTTCTTCTTGAATATATAAAAGTAAAGGCAGAGTCGTATTTAACTTCTTTAACTAAATCTATAGTGTTTTGTATATCTTCTTCACTTTCTCCAGGGAATCCTACAATTATATCAGTTGTAATTGAACATTCTGGGATTTCTTCTTTAATTTTATTTATAAGACTTAAATACTTTTCTCTAGTATAATGTCTATTCATAACCTTAAGCATTGTATCAGAACCACTTTGTACAGGAAGGTGAATTTGTTCACATACTTTGTCACATTCTTTTACAGCCATAATAACTTCTTCTGTTAAATCCTTAGGATGAGAAGACATAAATCTTATTCTTTCAAGTCCTTCAATTTCATTAACCTTTCTAAGAAGTTTAGCAAAATTAATATCTTCTTCAAGACCCTTTCCATATGAGTTAACATTTTGTCCAAGTAAAGTTACTTCTTTATATCCCTTAGAAACTAAATCTTTAATTTCATTTAATATATCCTCAGATTTTCTACTTCTTTCTCTTCCTCTTACATAAGGAACAACACAATATGTACAGAAATTATTACAGCCATACATTATAGTAACAAAAGCCTTTATAGAACTTTCTCTATCTATTGGAATTCCCTCAACAATTTTTGTTTCTTTATCTAATATTTCCTTAACTTGAACTCCTTCAGTTTTAACTCTATTTAAATATTCAGGAAACTTATAAGCATTGTGAGTTCCAAATATAATATCAACATAGGGGAAAGTTTTTAAAATCTTATCTGCCATACCTTCTTGTTGCATCATACAACCACATATACCAATTACAAGGTTAGGATTTTTCTTCTTAACTTTTTTAAGTTCTCCTAAATTACCATAAACTCTATTTTCAGCATTTTCTCTTACACAACATGTATTAAATATTATAATAGAAGCTTCATCTCTATTTTCAGTCTTTTCATAGCCCATAGATTTAAGCATTCCAGACATTTTTTCTGAATCTTCTTCATTCATTTGACATCCATAAGTGACTGTAAAGAATGTTTTATTATCATCATGATTTATTACTCTTTTCTTCATTTTGTACTCCTTTTATTTAAAATTCTTAATACATTATAGCATAAGAAATATGAAAAATGAAATAATGAAAACATCAAGATAAAATTTGGGTAGTTATATCAACTTCATGGTCAAATTTAATTTTTGCTTTAAATATAAAAACTTTAAATAATTTGTATGTATTCTTTTTAAGCATATTTTTATCAGGATTAGTGGCAAGAAGAATTACTATATATACAAGTGGTAAAAAGATAAAAAGCACAAATACTATTACTAATGATAAATCTTTAATATCTTTAATAAAATTGGCAGTTATACCACTAGTAATAGAAGCAATTATACTTACAGTAAAGGTTAAAATTAAAGTTACATTATTGGACTTTTCTTTATCTTTTAAAAGAGTTTGTTCTTTTAAATTAATATATTGCATAAAATTAAAAAAATACTCATCAGTAAAAATGTATTTATAATTTTTAAAAATATACTCATATAAAACATAAAATCGGTATTCATCAAAATTATTTAAATTTGTGTTATTTTTATGGTTGAAATTCTCAAAAAAAGTTTTTTCTAAAGATTTTTGTTTTTTAGAAAAAATGGGAGCATAAATAAGTATTGATACAAAAAAAATAATACAAAACCTACAAAAAGGGGAGAAGGAGTTTAAAATATTTATGTAATGTGAAGCAACAAAAGTTAAAAATTGAAGAATAAAAGTTAAAATAAATATATTTTTTACTAGTTTTATTACTGTTAATCCATAGGGATAAAAGATAACATTATTCTTTTTGGTTCTTTCAAATTTGTTAAAAATATCATCAATATTATTATTCATAAAATATCCTCCAATATTTAAGATTTATATGAGTATCTTTTACTTTTTGGATTGTAAGAGATACTAATCCTTGTTTTATTATTAATAAATTTAATTTCATAATTAGTAATTTCAACTTTATCCTTAGTAGTATCTTTTGGTATTAATATTTTATTTGTTGTTGAACTGCATCCAGGTTTAATTGTTTTAAAAATGGATAATTCTTTCTTTTCAAAATCATTGTTTAATAAAACATCAAAAGTAATATTTAAAATATCTGAAGTTGATAAATTTAAGCAAGATATTTCTAAAAATGTTTTGGTGTCATTTATAAGAATATTTTTTCCTATTTCTAAATCACTTATTTTTAAAGGACTATCTTGCAATTCAATCAAATGGTCAATATTTATTTTATGGATGTTACCATTTATTTCAGTTACAAGAGTTTCATATTTATCACTTATGCAATTTGAATTTGTTGCTTTAGATAAATACCCAATAATGTTACATTCTGCAAGACTTTTAACATAAGGTCCTCTATAAAATAATGGCTTAATTTCATTGGCAGATTTAGTAATTAAATTCCATTCTTTAAATTTATTTAGTTTTTCTTCTTTTGTCTTAAATTCAATTATATTATCACTATCTTTTAAATCAATAAATTTTTCATTATATGGTAATTGATTAAATTTTGAGTAGAAATATTTGCGTAAATCTAGTATAGAATCAAATATTAAAGATTCATCAGCATCAGAGTAAGAATATTTTCCAGTAATAGTACATCTTCTAATTTTATATACCTTACTTTTTTGTACAATTTTATTTTTATCATTTTTACCTTTAAATTTAACAGTTTCTTTTTTTAATAATTTAAAATGATAGCGTGCTATTTCTTTATCATTTTCCATTAATATAAATAGAGCATTGTCCTTTATTTTATTAAAATTTAAATCCTCATTTGGATAAAATTCTTTTGAATAAAAACATTGGATTCCTTTTTCATAATAATCATTAAGTCTTTCAGGAGATAGAAATCCTATAACTTCAACCTGATTATTTTTTATATTTAAAATACCACTTTCTAGTTCCTCAATTCTTTCTTGTAATAACATAATAAACTCCTCCTTTTTTATAACAATTTAAAAAATTCATTTTCATCGATTATTTCAAGGTCTTGTCCTTTTTCAATGAGTTCTTCAGCTTTTTTTAATTTACTACTTTTTTCACCATCAACAAATTTTTTATAATCTTGAACTCCCATAACTAAAAAATTAGTTTTCTTTGTGACAGTACTACAATAAAAGGCACCTTTATTAACTGCAAGTTGAGCTGCGTCTTTTCTTTGGATAGATAGTGTTCCAGTAAAAGAAATTCCTTTATTATAGAATACATGAGTTTCATCAAATTCTGTAGTTTCAGGTATCAAATCACTAGCCTTTATATGACTAGATGAATGATTACTGCTATTTGAAGGGCTTCTTTTTACCTTAGCTGGGGTATAACCTTCAGGAGAAATATAACCAATTTTAACTTTGAGATTTTCATGTAATTTAGTTATGTCATTTGTATTGTTTAATTGAAGTATTGTTTCAAAAATCTTTGAGGTAGCTTTAGCATCTTCACATTCTTGATGATGTTTGAATTCTATATTAAGATTATTAGCAACAGTATCAAGTTTATAGTTAAGTAAATTTGGCCATGTTTTTTTAGATAATATTCTAGTACAAGAATAACTAAAAGTAGGATATTCTAAGTTATATTTATCCAATACATGTCTTAATACACTAATGTCATAAGAAGCATTATGAGCTATAACAAATTTATTATTCAAGATATCTTTAATTTCAGTCCATATTTCATAAAATTTAGGTTTCCCTTTTATTGTTTTATATGTTATTCCATGAAGATGAGAATTAAAATAATCAAAAGAGTCCTCTGGGTCTATTAAAAAATCCCTTTCATTGATAATATTGCCATCACATACTTCAATAATTCCAAGTGCACATGCACTTTCTGGTTTTGAATTAGCAGTTTCAAAATCTATAACAACATAATTCATTTAAATCACTTCCTTAAAAATTATATTTCTTACTTAAAATTTATTTTAAAACTCAACAAAACACATATCACCATAGCATTCTCTTATTCTTAAATAGACATAGGCACAAACCTTACAATCATCTATTGCATTATGTGAAGGCAAATCTGATAAATCAAAACGCCATTTCAATGTTTCTAGTTTATAATTATCTAATTTAATGCCATTTTCACGGTCGTAATCAAATTCTCTTACCTTTTGTCTAGATAGTTTTAATGTATCAATGACTTTGTTTTTTATTTTTTTATAGTTAAGGTTATATAAATTTTCTAAAATAAAGCTCATATCAAAAGAAGCATTATGAGCTATTAATACATCATCTTTAATAAAATCTATGAATTTTGGCAAAACTTCTTCTATAGTAGGAGCATCTTTAACCATTTCATTAGTTATACCATTAATTGAAGTAATCTTTGCTGTAATGTTTTTCTTTGGTTTCACATAGTAATGGAATATTTCAGAAGGTTCTGAAGCAATAAATCGTATTGCACCAATTTCAATTATTTCACTGCTTTTTGCACTAAGACCTGTTGTTTCTAAATCAAAAACAACAAAACTTCCTGGTCTTTTAGTGGTACCACTGAACTTCATAAATTTTTCATAATCATCAACTTCAGTTCTAGTAATTTTATTTATAAATGAATCATCTAAATTATTTTCATAAAATGTAATATCTTCACTATCAAATAGTTTTATATATTCATGAGGGTCACTAGTAAATCCTATAATAGGAGATGGCTCATTGATAGTTATTGTATCAGTATAATTTTTATTTATATTATTTAATATATCTGTAGAAGTAGTTATAGTATTAGGGGTAACTTCATTCTTTTTATTTATTTCTAAAGTTTTAAGTTGTTTATTTATTTTAGTTAGTTGAATTGCTCTCTTAAAGGCAAGAACAGTAAAAACTATTATTGCAATTATAAAGGGTGGCATAATTATTGTAAATATTAAACTTACAAACATCATACCTAGATCCTTAAAGTATTTTTTAGTAATCTCTTTTTTCTTTTTTTCTAAATCCTCAATCATTTTATTTCCTCCAATCTTTTATAAATTTTTAACTACATGGTGCGTGTAGAATTAAAAAAGGTTAAAAAAATAATCAGTATAAATATTTTAATTCATACTATATAAAAAATATTTTTTGCGACCTAATCTGTAATTTAAAATTAAGAAAGGTCGCTTTGTTTTAAACATTAAAGTTTTTTAAGTAATTATTATTTATTTCTCCCTTAAGCATGTTTTTGATTTAAGTCTTCGTCTTGCCTTTCTGAAGCTGATAATGTTTTCTCCTTCTCTTCGGCTTCCAATTCAGCTTTATATGCTTCCAGTTCTTCTTTAATAGAATTCTTTTTAGGTGTTGTATATTTTTGTTTGTTGTAAACCCTTATATCAGATAAAAATCTTTCAGAGACTAATTTTAAGTATTCCTTATCTTCCTCATCAGCAAGAGTACCACAAAATTTTACTATATCTAATTTATTTATATTTTCAATGATTTTTTTAGCTTCTTTTTCAATATCAAACTTTCCTTCTTCAAATAGAGCATCATTAGTGTCAGAAATATATCCTGCAATCTGCATCAATTCATTGTAGTCGAGATGATATGCTTTACTTATAAGCTTTAGTGTTTCTGGTGTTGGTTTTGAAACAGAATTACTTCTAGGATCTATTCCTTTTTCTAGAATACTGAGATAAGAATGACTAATACCAATTAATTCTGCAGCACTTCGTAAACTTAGGTTTAATTCTTTTCTTTTTGATTTTAAAATTTCACTAAAAGTAGTAGGCGTTTTATTAAATAATATATCTGCACTTTCTTTTATAATAGATTTTCCTATTAAGTAGTCAACTGATACATTCAAGATATCAGATAATTTTTTCAAAATTTCAATGTCTGGAGTTCTTCTATTTTGTTCCCACATACCAACAGTACTAGGACTTACATCTAATAATTTGGCAAGATTAGCTTGAGTTATATTTTTTTCTTCCCTAAGTTTTTTAATTTTATTACCTAACATAAAAAAACCTCCATTCTATAAAATAATATTAGCACAAAATGTGTAATTAAAAAATAATTCACACAAAAAGTGTGAAAAAATATTGACAACACAAAAAGTGTAGGATATTATATAATTAACAACACAAAAAGTGTATAGGGGGTGAGAATATGATTCATAATTCTTTGTTTAATATTAGAAAAAAAGAAGGGCTTACACAAGAAGAGTTTGCAAATAAATTAGGAGTTACACTATCACATTATTCTAAAATTGAAGTTGGTTCTAGAAATCCTAGTTATAATTTTCTTAAAAAATTCAAAAAAGCCTTTCCAAATGAATCAATTGATGATATTTTTTTTGAAAGTCATATACACAAAGTGTGTGGTTAAACCTATACATTAATTATAAAAGGTTTTTAAAATTTAAAAAACAGAAACAAAATACACTAAAAAGCTATATAAGAGGAGTTCCACTACAAAATCATACTTCGGTGGTCCTAAGAAGATGTATTACAATTTATAGCTTAGTTAAGGGTAGCAACCTAATAATAAAGAAAGAGGTGAAAGAAGGAACTTATTTTATTATGAAAAATAAAGCAAATAAAATTAGAGAACAGAATAAATTAGCTCCAATTTTAGGAGGTGATGAAATGGCAAGATTGTCAGCTAAAGCAGTTAATAATCCATATTGTATTGCAAGATTAGAAGCAGCTAAATACAATAATAGATTGGCCAATAGGGAAAGTGCAGCTAATGAGCTTGGAATAAGTAAGGATAGCTTAATGGACTATGAATTAAATTTATGCAAGACAGTTCCGGTAGATAAAGTAATTGTTATGGCAGATGTATATAATGCACCAGAATTACTTAATTATTATTGCTGTTATGATTGTCCTATAGGTAAAAGAACATCAAAAAATCCAATAGAGCAGGTTAACATTAGTAATTTTTTCAGATTTGCTTTTTATACAAATTCAATTTTATCTGAAGCAGAAAAAGTTAAGCAGGTTATGGAGAAGGTAGCTAATGCTGGAGGAATATTAAATGCTGATGAGAAGGATATTGAAGAGATTTCTTCATTCTTTTCTAAAGTAGGGCAAAGAGCAGCAGAGTTTAATATAATGCTTGAAGCTAGAAATAAAGAATAGGAGATGGTAGTTATGACAGAGGAACAATGGGCATATTTAAACAGCAGAGGAATTTACACCATAGAAGAATTTATAAAGGCTTATGAAGAAACATCAATTGATATTTCATGTTTTGTATTACCACCAACAATTAATCAAAAAGCTAATAATTAATAAAATGACTAAGGGAATATTAGTTGCAGAGGTTATTCCTTTTAAAAATTTCAAAGAAAAAATTAGGATAACAAAAGAATATGAAAAATTCAAAGTAGAAGTATTTAATAATTACATTATAGTTTTAAGAAATGAAAGGAAGTGAAAGATAATGGCAAAATGGAAAAGAACAATAGAAGCAGAAAAATTTATTGCTGAAAATTACAAGAATTTTTCAAGAAGTGAGCTCTTAAGAGAGTTACTTAAAAATTTTGACTTTTCTTATAGTACAGCTTATAGACTCATAAATAAGTCAAAATTATATCCAAAAATGAAATGTGGGTCAAAGGTTAATAATCCAAAGTATCCTGAAATAAGAGAATATACCATTTATGGCAAAACATTAAGGCAACTTTTAGAAGAAGCAGAAAAAAGAGAGCTTGAACAATATAAAAAGAAGCTACTTGAAGAGGAATTGGCAAGACCAAAGTTTTTCTTTTAGAAAGGAGATAAAAATGAAAAATAGTATTAACTTAGAAAAACTTTCAGACAAAGAATTATTAGAAAAATATTTTGTTTTAGCATGTGCTTTTAATGATGATGGGCTTAATGATGTTAAACTAGATAAATTCTTTGCAGCAGAAGAAGAAATTTTAAGGAGGATGGGTAAAAATGAAATATAAGCAAAATATGTTAGATTTACTAGAAGAAATTAGAGAAAAAGTATTAATCTCAAATGCATCACCAGAAGAAAAGGACATAATAATAAACTCAATATATGAAGCTAGGGA
>JABLTK010047781.1_pt1 | contig 30130 bp, 26 predicted proteins | sample 7160131 | NCBI WGS metagenome assembly JABLTK01 (sample SAMN14651221, study PRJNA627086) | human gut metagenome | isolation source: feces | host: Homo sapiens
AATCCATGATCACCACGCGGTAGAACGCGTAGAACTTCTTACCCATGCGCTTCAGACGAATCTTGGTTGCCAAAATGGCTCTCCTTGTATAACTAGGGGTGTGCGTTTCGTTTTCTGTGTGGGGCACGGAATCCGAAACCCACGTGTTCCTCACGTCACGCGATAGTTAGAGGGCCTCGCGCGCGCGAATAACTTGACGATTATAACCGTGGGGTACGGACGGATGGGTCTTAGAATGTTTTCCGCTCTACGCGACTTTCCGAATCCATGCAAAACCGGGAAGTCGTTTGTCTGATTCTGCGGAAACGGTCAATTATGCGGCGAATATGATGCTTTGAATGACCGAATCGGCAGAATCGGACATTTGCTGGCATTCGTGAGATGTTTGCGTGGGTCTACATGGCGGAATCGTCGGGATCAGGCAGGTTGGCTACACTTGGAGGTTCCGAGTTTGCGTATGTCCGTTCGGAGTGAACGGTTTGCATAGGGGGAGTTGCCTGAATGATTATCGCGCTTTGGATTGCGTTGATTATTTGCGTTGTATGGATTGCGCTTGGCGAGATGCCGGCTGGTTGGGATGGTCGTTTGCCGCTGCCGTATTTGATTGCGTTGATTCCGTTGCTGTGGATTCCGACGCTTGTGATTGCCATCGCCGGTTTCGCGTTGCATGAGCCGGCTCTCGGGGGAGTTGCTGTGGTGGTCTGTCTTGCGTCGCTGCTGCGCAAAATCGCATATTGGATGGAAAATCTCAATTCTCCCAATACTGCGCAGAGGGTCGCCGAAAAACTTGCAAAAAAGCGTGAAACATCTCGTGAAACAGGCGATGAAGCTGTTGCGGAATCCGCGAAACATGGCCGTTTCCGTGTGATGACACTCAACTGCAGATTCGGTCGCGCCAACGCTGCGGCAATCGTCAGTGCGGTCAAAAAACATGATATTGCAGTACTTGCATTGCAGGAATTGACAGACGATCTGGTTGCGCAATTGGACGCTTCGGGATTGTCTGATTTGCTTCCGTACCGTCAATTGGGGGAGAACAAGGGAACGGATAATGGCGGATTCAACGGTGTGTGGATTCGTATTGAACCAAGCGACATGTCTCCGGTCACTGCGGTGATTCCCGCGGCCGACGTGCCGGGCGTATGCTTTCCGATCGATTCGATGCGCGGCATCACGTTTGTTTCGGCACATCCGAAGTCTCCAATGCGCGGATGCAAGGAATGGTCCGCCGGCATCATCGGTTTGGGGGAATTGGCGACCACTCAGAAGCAGGGCGACATCACCGTTGTGTTGGGTGATTTGAACTCCGGTACCGATCATCCAAGCTTCCGCAAGCTGCTGAATTCGGGATTCAAGGATGCTGCCTTGTGCGAGGCGAAGGGCCGTCATGCCACGTTCCCATCATGGCTGCCATGGCCGCGCATCATTCTCGACCATGTGCTTTTCACCAAGGGATTGTACGCTTCCGACGTGAGTTCGTTCTGCGTTGAAGGCAGCGATCATCTTGCACTTGTTGCCACGCTGACGTTGAAGTAGTTGATGACGATTATGCGGTAGTCGATTCAGTTGAAAACAACTGATTGGATACGCAAAAGGGGATGTGATTCGTATTGAATCACATCCCCTTTTTACGTTTCTGTTTTCGTGTCGCTTGCTTTAGTGCAGCAAACCTGACAGTCCGCCACCAAAGTTCGGCGGCAGTTCACCGGCATCGCCCATCATGTCTTGCAATCCGGCAGGAAGTGCAGGATTCTGCGGCTTCTTGGCAAAAGCGGAACCGCCGGAAGACTTACCGTTGGAGCTCTTGCCAGCAAGCTTGTTGCGCAATGCCTTCTCTTCAGCCTCGCGCTTCATTGGATTTCCGGACTTGCTCTTCTTCTTGCTCTTCTTGCCTTTGCCCTTGCCTTTGCCGCCGCCCATGGCAGGGCCGCCAAAGCCAGGCATGCCAACGCCAGCCTTGTTGCTCATACGCTTCATCATCTTCGCAGCCTGTTCGAAACGCTGCAACAGCGCGTTCACCTGCGAAACGGTCACGCCGGAACCGTAAGCGATACGAGCTCGACGAGAACCGTCAATAATTGAAGGGTCACGACGTTCCGCAGGAGTCATCGAACGAATAATGGCCTCAGTACGATCGATTTCCCTCTCATCGAACTGCTCAAGTTCCTTACGATGCGCGGCCATACCCGGAATCATGCCAAGCAGATTTTTCATCGGACCAAGCTTGCGCACCTGCTGCAGCTGATCGAGGAAATCATCCAAACCAAAGGAGCCATCGGAAATCTTGATGGCGGCCTTACGAGCCTCTTCCTCATCGAACTGCTTCTGCGCCTGCTCGATCAGGGTAAGAATATCGCCCATATCGAGAATGCGGGAAGCCATACGATCCGGATGGAAAACCTCGAAATCCTTCAGACCTTCGCCAGTGGAAGCGAACAGAATCGGCTTGCCGGTAACGGAGGCGACAGAAAGCGCGGCACCACCACGGGCGTCGCCATCAAGCTTCGAAAGCACCACGCCGGTGAAGTCCACGCCCTCATCGAACGCCTTCGCCGTCTGCACGGCATCCTGACCGATCATCGCGTCGATCACGAACAGGATTTCGTTCGGCTGCACGGCGTCGCGAATATCGCGAGCCTGCTTCATCAGCTCTTCGTCAACGCCGAGACGGCCTGCGGTATCGATGATGACCGTGTCGTACAGCTTCTGCTTGGCCAGCGCAACAGCGTCACGCGCCACCTTCACCGGATCGCCGGTGGTCAGGCCCGGTGAAGCAACGGCTTCGCCACCATCGGACTGCACACCCTTTTCCGGAGCGTACACGGGCACGCCTGCACGTTCGCCAACCACCTGTAGCTGCGTCACTGCGTTCGGACGCTGCAAATCGGCCGCAACCAACAGCGGAGTGTGGCCGGAATCCTTCAGCCAGTAGCCGAGTTTGCCTGCGAGGGTGGTTTTACCAGCACCCTGAAGACCGGCGAGCATGATGATGGTCGGCGGATTCTTCGCAAAATTCAGCGGGCGATCAACGCCAGCGCCAAGCACGGCCGTCAACTCTTCGTTGACGATCTTCACGACCTGCTGGGCCGGATTCAGAGCCTGGGAAACCTCGGTGCCGAGCGCACGCTCGCGAATTCGACCGGTGAAGGAACGCACCACGTCGAGCGCCACATCGGCGTCGAGCAGCGCGCGGCGGATTTCGCGGATCGTACCATCGATATCAGCCTCGGAAAGCTTGCCTTTGCTCTTCAGATGCTTGAACGCATTCGAGAGCCTATCTGTCAAAGAACTAAATGCTGCCATAATGTTCCTCAGTCTAGCCGTCCCGCGGGAAATTTCGCATTGGCGTTCGGGTTGCCAATAGTGTAGACTTGCATATATGCAAGCCGATGAACTGTTACGAGAGCTTATGAAGAACGCCGGTCTGAACGCGGCGGATTTTTCGCGTGCTTCGAACATGGCTGAATCCGTTGTTTCGAGAACGTTGAGTGGCAAAACCGTTCCCACTTTCAATAAGGTTGATGCTGCGGCGCGTACTTTGGGATATGAGCTGACGCTTTCCCCTTTGGAGCGTGTGACTGTTCGCGTAATCGGCCCTGCAATGAGTGATCTCATGCAGTCGATTCAGCAGTATTCGGGAACGGAAGAGCAATGGACCCGTGTTTCAGCCGGAATGCGCAATCTGATGGAATTTCCTGATGATGAGCCTGCTGATTTTAAGAAAGTCACTAAGGGGATGGACGTGCGTTGGCAGGCCTTTATGGCTGGGCTCTATGACTATCAGCACTGGAGTAAAGGGGACGTATCCCCTCAATCGCTGAAACTTGATGCCGAGTGGACCCCGTTGCGAAAGATTTATCGGTCCGCCACGCCTCCGGATGAGTTCTTTGCGTGGTACAACGTAATCATTCCGCGAGGTGAGCTGCTATGGAAATGACCAGACAAAAACTGATGCAGCTTCTTGATGAGCTGATTGAAGAGTGTCATACTCGCGGAATCGAAGGAACTATCGCCATTTATGGCGGGACCGCGATGGTCTACTACGTTCCGGAATTGCGAACTACACAAGATGTCGATTCCATGTTCCGTCCTTTTTCTGAAATTCAAAGCGCGGCGGAAGTTGTCGGGAATCGTAATAATGTGCCAAATAACTGGCTTAATATGCAAATCCATGATGTTATGCCGCCCATAGGGGATGACAATCCGGAAGTGTATAGCGATGCTAATGGTTTGAAAGTTACGTTTGCTTCGAAGAAATATCTTTTGGCGATGAAAGCGATGTCTGATCGTAGATCGCAGAAAGACCTTGATGATGCGGCAGTGCTGTTTAATGCTTTGCGGCTGAAAAATTGGATGGGTATTGATGAGATTGTTCATCAATACTACGGCGTGGAATCTGCGGGTGCTCAGGAACTCTTTTTTGAAGATATCGAAGATCGTGCCGATGAGATTCGGAAGTAAAGATAGATTTAGGAATGACTTTTATGTTTCTGATATGAAATTGGCCGGTCTGGGGTAGACCGGCCAACGTTTTTTCAGAAGAGATGGGGGATTATTTGAGGGTCCAGGTGGGGCCCTGGGGGGTGTCTTCGATAGTGATTCCGGCTGCGCCCAAGGCGTCACGGATGGCATCGGCGCGGGCGAAATCCTTGGCCTTGCGGGCTTCGGCACGTTCCTCCAACTGTTCGGAAACCAAACGGTCAAGCGCAGTGTGCTCAGCGGAATCGGCACCGGATCCGGCGCCGCCGGCCGCACCTTCGCTTACCCACGGCTCCGCCAGCGGATCCAAGCCAAGCGTATCGAGCATCGCACGCACATTCACCAAAACAGCGCGAACTTCATCCTTCGCAACATCCGAATCAACACGATCGGCAAGCTTCGAAAGCAACGTGTTGCCGGAACGAATCGCCGTGAAAATCGCAGCGGAAGCACCGGAAACATTAATATCGTCGTTCATTGCGGCAACGAAATCAGCCGGCAGAGCATCGGCAGAAATCGAAACGATCTCTTCGCGAGGCGGCTGCCCGCCAACGGCGGCACCGGCACGTTCAATGAAATTCGACACACGATCGTACGCGGACTGAGCCTCGGGCAACGTCTGATCCGACCATTCCAGCATGGAGCGATACTGCACGGAACCAAGCGCGTAACGCACCACCCAAGCGGAATTTTCCGCCAAAACCGCCGGCACGGACAAGCCGTTGCCCAGCGACTTCGACATCTTCTCACCCTTGGCGGTAACCCATGCGGAATGCATCCAACGAGCCGCCGAATCGTAACCGGCGGCACGAGTCTGCGCCATTTCGTTCTCATGGTGCGGGAAACGCAAGTCCAGCCCGCCGCCATGAATGTCGAACATATCCTTCAAATAGCGGTGGCTCATCGCCGAGCATTCAATATGCCAACCCGGGCGACCCGTGCCGAACGGAGTATTCCAACGTGCGTCAAGCGGATCGGAATCCTTCGGAGCCTTCCACAATGCGAAATCACGCGGATCATGCTTGTCTTCTGACATGTCCGCAGGATCAACCGGATTGTACTTGTCGTTGCCCGCATTGTCGACAGACGGACCCATGGCATCGGCCACTTCGGAAGCGGCATCAGCCACTGCGGTCTGCTTCTGATGCGTCAACTCGCCATAGTGCGGCCAGCTGGCAACGTCGAAATACACGTTGCCGGTCGGATTGCCGTTCTCGTCAGTCACCACGTAGCCGTGGCCATTGTCGATGATCTGCTTGATCAGATCGATCATGTCGATCATGTGGCCGGTCGCACGCGGCTCATACGTAGGCGGCTCAACACCCAACGTGTTGTAAGCCTCGGTGAACTCACGCTCGTAAATGTATGCACGTTCCCACCACTGCTGACCGGCGGCCGCAGCCTTATCGAGAATCTTGTCGTCGATATCGGTGACGTTGCGCACGAACGTGACCTTGTAGCCCAAACGCTCGAACCAGCGACGCACCACGTCAAACGTGACAGCCGCACGAATATGGCCGATATGCGGCGAGCTTTGCACGGTGGCGCCACACACGTACATGCCGACCTGACCGGGCTTGATCGGCGTGAAATTCGACACGGCGTGTGATGCGGTGTCGTACAGCTTCAGATCGGCAGCGGCGCTCGCCACTGCGTCAACTGCGGTTACGACGCTAGAAATGTTGATATTCTGCGGTTCTTGCGTGTTCGTCATAACCACGAGAGTATTGCCAGAATCGGACATGCATGCGAGACGAAAATGAACGGCAAAACGTATTTTGTTGGATTTGTGAACATCGTTTACGTAGGTGATGCAACAATAGAACGTATGACGCAATCGCAGGTGCTGATTTTGCAACACGTTCCGTGGGAGAGACCGGGACGCATTTTAGACAGTTTGGATGATTTGGGACTGCAGTATCAAATCATCAATGTTGCCAAGCAGAAGAAACCGGATTTGCCTGATTTTGGCGAGGTTTCCGGCGTGGTGATTATGGGTGGCCCGATGGGCGCGCTCGACTACGACAAGTATCCGGGATTAAAGGCCGAGGCCAAGCTTGCGCGGGCTGCGATCAGCGTTGGCAAGCCGGTGTTGGGCGTGTGCCTAGGGCATCAGATCATCGCCACCGCGCTGGGAGCGAAGCTGAAGTCGGGAGAGGCGCCGGAAATCGGTTTTGCGCCGATTAAATGCATCGACAAGCATGATTATTTCTCGATGTGGAACAAAACCGTGGATGTGCTGCACTGGCATAACGATGTGGTGTCGTTGCCGGAGGGCGCGCAGCCATTGGCGCGATCCGCGAAGACCAAGGTGCAGGCGTTCCGTTTTGGTTCCGCTCTGGGCATGCAGTTCCACTTGGAGGTTACTCCTACCATGTTGGAGGAGTGGCTTGACGAGTCAAGCATGGTCAAGGATCTAAAGGCTGCCGGCGGGTCGAAATCGCAGTTGCGCGAGGCGTTCGCCGAATATAATCCGCAGTTGCAGCCGCTTGCGGATCAGGTGTTTTCGAGCTTTGCCGCTCGTTGTAATTCGTATGAGCAGAGTTTGCTTTAGGCACAGCAAGGCTGATTGCCGAGTTGCGTGCGGTTCCGATTGCTGCGTAGCGCTGGTGGTGATTCGCAAGTTGCGGCATTGCCTGCAGATTTGGGAGATGTTCCCGCTACATTGGTGACTTATGCCGACTTATGATTTGGGACTTGAACACGTTTCGCTTGCTTTTGCGACCAAGAATATTTTCAATGATGTAACGCAGGGTGTTTTTGAAGGCGACCGCATCGGCATCGTCGGTAAGAACGGCGACGGCAAGTCCACGTTGTTGCATTTGTTCAGAGGCACGCAGGAGCCGGATTCCGGCCGCGTGACCATGCGCGGCGGCCTCACGTTCGGCATGCTCGACCAGCGTGACCCGCTCGACGACAACGCCACCGTGCGCGAAGCTGCGCTCGAAGGCCGTGAAGACTACGAATGGGCTGCGGAAACCAAGTCACGCGAAATCGTCGAAGCATTGCTTGGCGGCATTAGCTTGGAAGCGAAAATCGGTTCGCTTTCCGGCGGTCAGCGTCGCCGCGCCGATTTGGCACGCCTGTTGCTCAAGGATTGGGATATTCTCGCTCTCGACGAGCCCACGAACCATTTGGATGTGGTGACCATTCACTGGCTGGCGGAACATTTAAAGAATCGTTGGCCGGCCGGATCCGGCGCACTACTGCTCGTCACCCACGACCGTTGGTTCCTCGACGAAGTGTGCGAATCCATGTGGGAGGTGCATGACGGCGAAATCGAGCCGTTTGAAGGCGGCTATTCCGCATACATGCTGCAGCGTGTGGAACGCGATCGCCAAGCCGACGTACGCGAAACGAAGCGTCGTAATCTGGCTCGTAAGGAACTTGCCTGGCTTACCCGCGGTGCCCGCGCCCGTTCCACCAAACAGAAATTCCATGTGAAGGCCGCGCGTGAGCTCATCGCCGACGTGCCTCCGGTACGCAATACTCTGGAATTGAAGCAAATGGCCACATCCCGCCTAGGCAAGCAGGTGGTTGACCTGATCGACGTGACGCAGATTTTCGAACATGTGCAAGGCGAGGCTGATATCGATCCTGACGTTGCCGAAATGGAAGCGTCGGCATCACGCGTCGATGTGGTGCCGGCCATGTACGCCGAGCCGCAAGCGCATGGTTCCGTGGAAGTTTCCGTCGATGATCTGACTGATCCGCGATTGGTGGATGCCGGTGTTGCAGCGGCGCAAGTTGCTGCAGCTGCGAAAGAATCGCAAGAAATTCAGGGATCACAAGAAAATAACACTGATGATTCTGCAGAAGAAATTACTTCTGCAGCGCAAAAAATTACTGTTACCGGTCGTAAGATTCTTGATGACGTGACATGGCTGATTGGGCCTGGAGATCGTTTCGGCATCGTCGGCGCGAACGGTGCCGGAAAATCGACGTTATTGAAGATTCTTGACGGAACAATCACCCCTACTGTAGGTCATGTGAATATCGGCAAAACCGTGAAATTCGCGGTGCTTTCGCAGCGTCTCGACGAATTGGAGAAGCTCGGTAAATACAAGATCAAGGAAGTGTTGAGTCGTTACAAGCCGAGCTATATCGTGGACGGCAAGGAAACGACGCCGGGGCAGATGATGGAGCGTCTCGGTTTCGAGTCGGCGCAGCTGATGACGCCGATCAAAGACCTATCGGGCGGTCAGAAGCGCCGTATGCAGTTGCTGCTGATTCTACTGGACGAGCCGAACGTGCTCATCATGGATGAGCCCGGCAACGATCTGGACACCGACATGCTCGCTGTGATGGAGGATCTGCTCGACACTTGGCCGGGAACTCTGATCGTCGTTTCGCACGATCGTTACCTGCTCGAACGTGTCACCGACCAGCAGTTCGCGCTGATCGGCGGCAAAGTGCGCCACCTACCCGGTGGCGTGCAGGATTATCTGGACATGACTGAAGCCATCAAGAACGGCAAGGATCCGTTCACGGACGAAAAGGCAGGTGCCGGCAAAGGCAAGAAGAGCGGTTCCGCTGGAGCTGCCGGTTCCGCGGGAGCTGGTGCAACTGAAGGCAATGCAGACAATTCAGCGGGTGAATCCGCAACTGCCTCTGCACCAAAGCTTTCCGGCAAGGCCTTCCATGAAGCCTCCAAGCGCGTATCGGCAATCGAGCGCAAACTCGCCAAACTTGAGGATCAGAAAGCCGACCTTGAACAGCAGATGGCCGCGCACGACCCCAGCGACTACGAAGGTCTAGGCAAGCTCAACGAGCAGTTGCAGGCCGTCACGGACGAGTCCGAATCCCTCGAAATGGAGTGGATGGAGCTCTCCGAACAGCTCGAGTAGCGATTCGTATCGCCCGCGCCAATTACCGGACAGGGTGTGCATGTTGTGGCGGCGGCGCAGCTCCTCCAGCGTTTCCGAATTACGCATAAAACTCTTCCATTACAATCCGCATCCAGTCCAGTGTTTCCGCTGAATGTTGACCATTCGTGCGACAGCGATGCGTGGCATTCCATGTGCCAATGTCATATTCTTGTTATTGCAGGAAACCTTAGCTGTTCTTGTCGGAGAGACCAATGGAGGTGCCTTATGAATCAAGTGATGCGAAGAAGCGTCTGTTGCTTGTTGTCCACCTTGTTGTTGTGGTCATGCGTTGGCTGCACGAAAGCCGTACATGAAAGTTCCGGTGATAGCTCCGTACAGAGCAGTAGCGAGCATGATGATGCCGCAGAACAGGCATATAAAGCATTTACTGTAGACGCTCTGGACCGTGTCGCCGTCGATGATCTCAATAACTCAGACAAACTGGTTCTAGTAAACAAGCTGGGGGCGAAATCCGTGCACGGCGATGGTGCTATTCCATTTGCCCAAAAAGTCGACGAAAACAATATGTATTATGTCGTTTCCATGTGCAAACAGAAGGAACAGGCTCCTTATTCGTTTGTCCTCTACAAAGATGGACAGCCACACACCCTAACCACTAGGGAGGCCTGTACGTCTAATGGAGTGGAAACAGTCTCTCTTCCGGCGAAGAATTTCCCAGATGCCACCTCATTGTCCATTATCAATATCGGCAATACGGATCTTGTTGTTTCCGTATATGAAGTAAAAGAACACCATAATGAATAATTTCAGTCATAATGCTCCCTGTCGTTCTGCCAACATCATGGTTTGTGACATCACGATGAATGCTACTGGGCTAGTTGTTGCAAAACTGGCTCAGTAGGTAGATGGGGTAGTAGGTAATATTGTGATCGGTTTCGATATTGCCGGGGCCGAAGACTAATCCTTGGCGAAGGTGATAACTTTCCTCTGCGAGCACATTATTAAGAGCCCGATGAACCTTGTAATTCTTTCCTGATTTCACCTCAATGGGAATGATATTGTCATTGCGATCTTGGACGAGAAAATCAAGTTCTCCTAAGCGCTTGCTGTTGTAATAATACAGATGAGAAAAACCGTGGGCGGTAAGTTCCTGGGCTACCACATTTTCGTAGATTGCTCCATAATTAACTTCGTCATCGCCGGCAAGAATATCAAGTGCGGTCGAGTTGAGATATGCGCCCGTGAGCAGACCAACATCGGAATAAAACAGTTTGAACAAATTACGTTCTTTAGACATTTCCAACGGTTTGCGAGGCTCGTCCACGTTGTATGCGGGAATGGCGACGTTCGCAGCGGAAAGCCAGTCAAAATCGTTGGCCACGGCTTGGAATCGCGTGTTTTTTTCGATTTTTGCGAACGTGAAACGCTTGTTGGGATTGTTGAGCTCACTTGGAACAAGGTCGTAAATAGAGCGAATATGCAGACGGTCCTCTTTGCGTGCGTACTGACTGATATCGCGACGATAACCTTGTTTGATATCTTCTTGTGCCTGACGAACGTCTATGAGACTGTTGTTTTGTGCAAACGATGCTACTGCAGCCGGCATGCCTCCAATAATCAGATATTTTCTGAATAAAGACATGAGATGTTCATGAATAAAATCATCCACTGACTGTTTTTTCTCATAGCATTCCTTCAACATGTCGAAAATTTTTCCATCGACATTCTGTGACCAGCAGAATTCCTCAAAATCCAGAGGGAACATCACTACTTCGCTTTGATATCCAACTGGGACGGAGCGAACATCTTCAAGTTCGACTCCGAGTAAAGATCCTGACATGGCGAAATCATATCTGCCGTCATCCACAAGGAATTTGACGGCTGTTGCGGCTTCCTTGCATGCTTGTATTTCATCAAGAAAAATCAGCGTTTTCCCTGGAATAAAACGTTGGCCGGATGCCAGTTCCATGCGCATGAGCATGGTTGCTGCATCGCTGGGAGGGTTGAAGATACGTGCCGCATCCGGATTTTGAATGAAATTAAATTCCGCGAAACTCTCATAATGTTGGTCGGCGAATTCTCGAATGAGATAGGTTTTGCCGACCTGCCTTGCGCCTGTTACGAGAAGCGCGGTGTGAGATGGGGCATCATGCCAGGCTTGGAATTGCTTCAGTGCTTTTCTCTGTAGCATGATTGACTCCTTCAATCGTTTATATTTCAATGATTTGTGAGTGGCTTCGGATTTCCATTATACACTTTTCCAACCGAAAGCGATACCCCCGATTACACTTTTACAACCGATTGGGGGTATGGATTCTTGCGTTTTACAACCAGTAGAGGGTATAGATTCTTGCGTTTTCCAACAAAAAGGGCTTTCCCGCGGGAAAACGAGAAAGCCCTATAAGGTTTGCGGTGAGGCTGAATGCCGAATTGATCAGCGACCGGTGATTTCGGAGCCGAGTACCTTTTCGCTCAAGGCCTTCGGGCCGCGCGTCACGGCGACCGCACCGGAACGAACCAGCTCGATGATGCCGTAATGCTCCAAAAGCCCCAGCAGCGCGTCGATCTTGCCTTCGGCACCGGTGGCCTCGATGGTCAGCGATTCCGGATTCACATCGACCACGCGCACGCGGAACAGACGCACGATCTCCAGCACGTCGGAACGGTTGGATTCGTCGGCGGCAACCTTGATGAGCACCAGCTCGCGCTCCACGGTGGTTTCCGGATCGAGGTCCACGATCTTCAGCACGTGCAGCAGCTTGTTGAGCTGCTTGATGATCTGCTCAAGCGGTACCTCATCCACTTCGGCGGTGACGGTGACGCGGGAAATGTCAGGGCGCTCGGTGGGGGAGACGGACAGTGAGTTGATGTTGAACGCACGACGGGCAAACAGGCCGGCAATACGCGCCAGCACGCCCGGACGGTTCTCGACGAGCACAGAAAGCGTATGGCGCTTGGAACCCGGCTGAGATGCAGGATACATTGGTAGACCCTTCCTTACTACTTACTCGTTTGCTCGTTTACTCGTTGTCGGCAGCGGCCTTCGGACGCTGCAGCGGCTTGATTCCGGGCATATAGGTGACATTGTCGTTGGAATCGCCAGCTGCGACCATCGGCCACACCATAGCGTCCTTCCACACGCGGAAATCGATAAGCACCGGGCGATCATTGATTTCGTTGGCCTTCTTAATTGCTTCGACGGCTTCCTCTTCCGTAAACGCACGCATGCCGACGCAACCGTACGCTTCGGCAAGCTTCACGAAATCAGGAACATCCACGATCTCCGGCGTATTCTCGCCATCCATCAGATTGGTGGCGGAATAATGCTCGCCGTAGAACAGGGTCTGCCACTGACGAACCATGCCATACACGGAATTGTTCAGCAGTGCGATCTTGACCGGTGTGTGATCGTGGAACGCGGCTGCAAGCTCTTCAGAAGTCATCTGGAAGGAACCGTCACCGTCAATCAGCCACACCGGCTTCTCGCCCTCATGGAAACGTTCGGAACCAACACGAGCGCCGATGGCGGCCGGCAGTCCGTAACCCATGGTGCCAAGGCCGCCGGAGCTCAGCCAAGAATGCGGCTTCTCGAAATCGATGAGCTGCGTAGCCCACATCTGATGTTGGCCCACACCGGTAACCCAAATCGTGTCAGGATCAGCCAAGTCGGAAAGCTGCTTGATGACCCACTGCGGAGCGAGCGAGCCATCGGTCGGCTCATCCCACTTGATCGGGTACTTTTCACGCCAATCGTTGATGATCTCCCACCAATGCGAAGTGTCAGGCTTGCCATGCACGGCCTGCTCGCGCTTGATTTCCGGAATGAGATCCTTCAGCACGGTTGCCACATCGCCAACGATCGGCACATCCGGCTGACGGTTCTTGCCGATTTCCGCCGGATCGATATCAATGTGAATCACACGTGCACCCGGAGCGAAAGCGTCAAGCTTGCCGGTTACACGATCATCGAAACGGGCACCGATCGCAACAAGCAGATCGCAACGCTGTACGGCACCGGTAGCGGCGATCGTGCCATGCATGCCAAGCATGCCGAGCACCTTCGGATCGGAATCAGGCACAACACCGCGTGCGGGCAGCGTGGTGACGATCGGAGCGTTCGTGACTTCCGCCAGCTCCTGCACGAGCTTGCCGGCATCGGAACGGGCCGCGCCGCCGCCCACATACAGCACCGGACGGTACGCCTGCTCGAACAGCTTCGCAGCGTCGGAAAGCACACGGCCGTGAGCCTTCGTGGTGGGGTTGTAGCCGGGCAGAATCATGCGCTGCGGCCACGAATAGTACATATCGCCGATCTGTGCGGTTTTGGTGATGTCAACCACCACCGGGCCGGGGCGGCCGGAACGTGCCACATAGTGCGCTTCGGCGAGCACGCGCGGAATATCTTGCGCACGCGTGACCAGATAGGAGTGCTTGACCACTGGGTAGGTTGCGCCGACGATATCGGCTTCCTGGAAGGCGTCGGTGCCAATGGCGTTCACGCCAACCTGGCCGGTGATGACCACCATCGGCACGGAATCCATGTTCGCGTCGGCGATCGGGGTGATCATGTTCGTGGCGCCCGGGCCGGACGTGACGATGCACACGCCGACCTGACCAGTCGATACGGCATAGCCTTCAGCCGCATGACCTGCGGCCTGTTCGTGGCGCATCAGCACAAAACGGAAGCTGGTTTCATCGTTGATCGCATCGTATACCGGCAGAATCGCGCCGCCTGGAACGCCGAAAACATCCTTGACGCCCAGATCTTCCAGCGAACGTACCAGCGCTTCGGCGCCGGTCATCTTCTCGCCGTCAACAATGGTCTGCTTTTCAGTGGTTGCGGCTGCCTTGGGCATGCCGCTGAATGCCTGCAGGGGCGTAGGTAACACCATGTTCCCTCTCATATTCGCTCGTGGAACTTTCTTACGGGGGTGTGCTGCCGCGTTTCGGTGCACGCAATCAGCCGAACCCTATCATCGGAAAGCGGCGCAATCGCTTGTGGCGACTTGCGAATCGCAATCCTTCGCTAATAATCAGTCTATGCTATCGGCTGACAGGAGAATATGCCGGATTCGTGCCATATTCTGGCGCATTGCGTTCCGCAGTGGTATGAGAGGGTGGATTTGCGGCCGCTTGTTGGCTGTTTTGGCTACTTGTTGGCGCTTTCGTTGCTTTCGCCGTTGCTGCCGTTACTTTCGCCGCCGCTGTGCTTGTGATGATGTTTGCGATGCTTACGGACGTTTTGTGCTTCAGGCTTGCGATTGTCTAGCGCCTTCCAACCTTCTTCGGCTGCGGCGAGTTGCGCCTTGCGCTTGCTGGTGCCTGTGCCGGTGCTGATTATTTCGTCGCTTTCGCCCAGCATGACGTTCGCAGTGAACACTTGCGCATATTCCGGACCGGAAACCGACATCTGGTAACGAGGTTCGCCGAAGCCCATTCCATGCGCTTTGACGGTAAGCGAGGTTTTCCAATCGAGGGCTGGGCCTTCCGTCGCGACTTCCGCAAGCGTTTCGTCAACAAGATGATGCACAACGCGACGTGCCTCGTCAATGCCATGCTGAATGAACGTCGCACCGATCAACGATTCGACGATATCGCACAGAATCGAGCTTTTATCAGCGCCGCCCTGATCGCTTTCGCCATGACCGAGCAGAATGTATGGGCCTGCGTTGAGCTTTTCGCGGGCGATTTTGCTCAAGGATTCCTCGGAAACGGCTTTCGCGCGCATTTTCGCAAGCTGTCCCTCGTTCATGTCGGGGTGCGCCTTGTACAGGGTTTCCGTGGAGACGAGCTCAAGCACGGCGTCTCCAAGGAATTCCAAACGTTCGTAGTTTTTTGCGCCCGGATTCTCGTGCGAGAAGGATCGATGGGTGAGCGCTTCGACCAGCAGGTCGGGTTCGAGCGTGGTGCCAAGTGCTTCAAGCAATGCGTTGGCGGTCATTTCGCCTTCGGAAACGGCGGATGCGGCGGTGTTGTTCTGGGTCATAATCGTCCTCGGTATCGTAGTGGGTATGCGGCGGCGAAGCTCGCCGCGCTGTTCGGGACGTTGCGTACGTGGCAACAAGCCAGTAAATCTGGCCGATTGCTATGCAAACAACGATCGCGTTCAGTCTACTCTCCGCCCATGTCGAGGCGGAAATGCAGGGAAATGCGCGGATATTCGGTGGATACGATACTTGGCGGATGCGAGGTGGGATGGTCAGGTGAGTGCAAATGGCATATGGCCAAGTGCGAGCCTGAAATATACAAAAACCCTGCCACCCGTCGATGGCAGGGTTTTAATGCTTTATGCCGTTACTCGACAGCCACTCACTTGGTGTGGATGGAGCGGACAGCCTCGCGGTACACGCGGCCGCGGTAGGCGCCGCAGCTCGGGCAGGCCATGTGCGGCAGCGCCGGAGCGCCACAGTTCGGGCAGGTAACGGTCTGGGCGGCCTTGGCCTTCCAGTTTGCGCGGCGAGAATGAGTATTCGCGCGCGAGGTCTTGTACTTAGGCAGTGCCATTGTGTTTCCTCTGTTTCGTTCGAACGATTGAGCTTAAGCGTTCAGTATCTTAACTTGTGCTCCGTACAAACTGCAAAACCCAAGCAAAATCCGAACAAAACCCAAGCGAAATCAGTCCTGCTCGCAGTCTATTCGTTGCCTTCCAGCTGGGCCTTCAACCCCTCCAAAGCGGCAAAACGAATATCGGTCACATCATGATGATGGTCCGGTTCCTCGTTCAAATCGGCACCGCACTGCGAGCACAATCCCAAGCAATCCGGCTTGCACAACGGCTGCAGCGGCAGTTCCTCAACCAACGTGTCGCGCAGCAAAGCCTCGATATTGGCCCAGGAGCCGCCTTCAAGCAGCGGATACGAATCTTCCGACTCGTCTTCGCCGGCAATAATGTCGACTTCCTCTTCCTTGGCGCTGCCTTTGCCATTTTTGCCGCCCTTACCGGACGCAACGTTTGCGGACTTGTCTTCATACGGGAAGAACGAGGTGACGTTCACTGTCCAATCGCGTTTGATCGGTTTCAAGCAACGGGTGCATTCCGCATGCACGGGGGCGCTGATGCGGGCGCTGAAAATCAAGCCGTCAACAATCGAATCAAATGATCCGACAACAGCAACGTCAGCACCTTCTTCAACGCCGACGATCTCATCGCCGATGCCGCTCGGCGCGGGGAAAGTCGCGTCGATCTCCTTGCTTCGCCCGGCTCGCGAGGCGACCTGCGCCACGGAAATCGCCCACGGGGAATCTTCGATACGTGCCATGTTCAGCCTTCCATTCAGCTTTCCGGATAGTCGTTTGCGTCAAGATGCGGCACATGCGTGCCCGCTTCGCGCTGGCGATCATACAGTACGTTCAATCCCGCCTGCACGTCGTTGCCAAGCTTGCCGAGCTGCTGTTGCAGCGTTTCCATCACCGTGGTGCAGTATTTGTCGGCTCCCTGCGTGAGATGGTCGGCCTTGGCTTGCGCTTGGTCGAGAATAGCACGCGCCTTCTGCCGCGCCAGTTCGGTCACGTTTTCCTGACCGGCAAGGAATTGCGCTTGCTCGTTGGCCTCGCGTATCGTGTCTGCCGCACGCGATTGCGCCGAAGCGACGATGGCGTTGGCTTGCGTCTGCGCGCTTTCCAAACGTCGTTCCGACTCGCGCATCAACGCCGAGGCGCGTTCCAGCTGCACCGGCATCATTTTCTTCAACTGGTCGAGCTGTTCGGTGAATTCGTCGCGGTCGACGCGCACGTTGCCAGGGAAGAACAGTATCGGTTTCGCTTCGTCCAATGCCGATTCGAGTTTGTCGATAATGTCGTACACGGTGGTGAATTCGTCGCGGCTCAGATCGTCGGAATCGGTCAACGGCGCGTTGGGATTGAACGTGTTGCGCAAATCCGGCAGATCAGACATGGAAATCAACGGTTCGACTGGCTCGGTGGCGCGTTTCGTGGCTTGCGCCTTCTGACCGGACTGGGCCGCTCGATCGGTTGGGCGTTCAGCGGTCACGTCGTCGTCAAACTGGCTGCCGGCCGGATCGTACGCATTTGTTTCTTCACCCATCATGCCCTCTTTTCATCGTTAAGCGCTTCTCCGAGCAGCGGAATCACGCAATCGGGCACCATGCCGGTCACATCGCCGCCGTGACGTGCCACATCTTTCACAATCGAACTGGAAATATGTTCCAAATCGGGCGCCGCCGGCAAAAACAGCGTTTCCACATCGGCGAGCTTGCGATTGACCAATGCCATACCCAACTCAGCCTCATAATCGCCATTCTGGCGAAGCCCCTTCACAATGACCGTCGCGCCGACTTTCTTGCAATAGTCAGTAATCAGTCCGGTTGTTGAAGCAACCTTGATATTGCGGTAATTCCGCTCTTCAAGCGCCTTACGGATAATCTCAACGCGGGTCTCTTCGGAAAACATCGGTGTTTTCGCCGCGTTCACTGCCACCACAACATGCACTTCATCGAAAAAACGCGCGCAACGTTCGATGACGTCCAAATGTCCGGCGGTCACTGGGTCGTACGACCCGGGGCAAACTGCAATTGTCATAGCTTCAAGCGTACCGCGATTGCGTGAAATTACGCGAAGTGTCGGCGAATATGTGGGTTTTCGTGGCTATGATGGAGGCAGTGGTGCCGCGGTTGCGGCGTATTTGAGGAGTTGATTATGGCATTTTCGATGTTCGATGATCGCGACGGCTTCATTGACGAGGCTGATCCGGTCTCGCCGCTTTCCAATCCCGACGCGGGTGCCGGCACTGCGGTGCTGGAACGCCCCGAAGAGGAGACGAAGCTGGATGATGGCGGCAATGGCGATGCGGATCGTTTCGCGCACTATGTTTCGCGTGATCGCATTGCCGAGTCCCGTCGCACCGGTCGACCGGTGGTGGCTTTGTGCGGCAAGGTGTGGGTGCCGAAGCGTGATCCTTCGCAGTTCCCGGTATGCCCGGATTGCAAACGCATTTATGACGAAATGATGAACTCCAACTTCTGATCGTTTTTTTTTTCATCGTATTTCTCGTCGTATGGTGATTTTGGAATTTCACTGAAATTTCTGAAGATTGCCGAACGCTATTACATATAAAAAATCTGCCGAGATGGTCTCTGTATCGAAATTGTTTTCGATAATTCAGATTGTCTCGGCAGATTTTTATTGCTGTCGCGTTTTATTGTCGGCTTGCCTTTTTGAAATATCCGCGTTTAGCGCAACGAAATCTCGTCGATGCGACGCAGTTCCTCGTCGTTGAACGTGGTGTTCTTCAACGCGCCGATGTTGTCGAGCAGCTGCTGCGGGCGGGATGCGCCGACAAGTACGGAGGTCACGTAACCGTCGTGCAGCAGCCAGGCGAGCGCCATTTCGGCAAGCGTCTGACCACGTTCGGCGGCAATGTCGTTCAGGTCGCGGATCTGCTGCAGGCGTTCCGGCGTCAACGCGCTTTCCTTGAGGAAGCGGCCGTCATGTGCGATGCGGCTGTCTGCGGGCACGCCGTTGAGATAGCGATTCGTGAGCAGACCCTGTTCGAGCGGCGAGAACGTGATGAGTCCCTTGCCGAGCTTTTTGGCGGTTTCCTTCAGTCCGTTGCGTTCCACAGTGCGGTCGAAAATGTTGTAGCGGTTCTGGTTGATGATGAACGGCACGTGCAGCTCATCGAGGATTGCGGTGGCCTTTTCGAGCGTCGGGCCGTCGTAGTTGCTCAAGCCTACGTACAGCGCTTTGCCGCTTTGCACGGCGGCTGCCAGCGCTCCCATGGTTTCTTCGAGCGGTGTGGAGGAATCCATGTGATGGTGGTAGAAAATGTCGACGTAGTCAAGGCCGAGGCGTTCGAGGCTCTGATCGAGGGAGGCGAGCAGATATTTGCGGCTGCCGAGATCGCCGTAGGGGCCGAGCCACATTTCGTAGCCGGCTTTTGTGCTGATGATCAGCTCGTCGCGATGATGATGGAAATATTCGTGCAACAGACGGCCGCAATTCTTTTCCGCGCTGCCCGGTTCGGGACCGTAATTGTTGGCGAGGTCGAAATGCGTGATGCCATTGTCGAATGCGGTGAACACAATGTCGCGCATGGTGGCGTATGGCGTAATATCGCCGAAATTATGCCAAAAACCGAGCGAAACCGCTGGAAGTTTCAGACCGCTCGCACCCACATGGTTGTAGGTCATGGAGTCGTATCGGGTAGGTGACGGCGTGTAGACGGTGGTCGGTTCGAGCATTGTTCCTCCTTGAAGACTTTTGCATATTCCGCTGTGCGCTGTGTTGCTTGAGTTGGCGCATGTCGTGAGTTTATCAACGATTCTATCGTCGCACTTCAAGTAAACTTGAATGCAAATATCGTCGATAGTGTGTTTTCCGATGATTGCCAATCGCAAGAAATCGCAAAATCGCAGAAAAAGTAGAAATGAGACGGGAAGATGGCGACATATACGATTCGTGAGGTTGCGCAACGATTCCATGTGCAGACGTCAACCTTGCGCTATTACGAGGATCAGGGGCTGCTGTGCAATGTGGAACGCGATGATGCGGGGCGGCGCGTATACACCGACGCGCATATTGGGCGGCTCAAGGCGATCGCCTGCTTCAAACATGCGGGCATGAGCATCGACGAGCTTAAGCGCTTCTTCGCCTACGAAAAGGACGAGCGCGCACATATCGCGGACATGTTGGAATTGTTGGAATCGCGGCATCATGCGATTCTGGAGCAGCGGGACGCGCTGGAAGAAGCGTACATGCATGTGTTACGCAAGCTGCACTTGTACCGCGATATTCAGCGTAGCATCGAAACCGGCGAGCCGTACCCGGATTGGGCGAACTACGATGGCAAGGATTTTCGCGCCGACGATCGGTGAAGATTAGTGACGATTGATGGAGATCGGTGTCGCCCGGTGGCGTCCGGTTGGCGAAGATCGGAAACGGTGAGGTTCGATGACGTCCGGTGAAAATCAGCAAACAAAAGGTGTGGAACCGTAAACTACAGTTCCACACCTGATAGCAATGTTGCGTCTTGTCTTTGCAACGGCTTGTTCGACCCCGCGTCGGTCTTGCTTCTCTTACTTCAGCAGGGTGGCTACGGACGGCAGCAGAGCACGCAAAGCCTTGCCGCGGTGGGAAATAGCGTTCTTTTCGGCCGGTTCCATCTGCGCGGAAGTGAGTTTTTCGCCCGCTTCCGCGGCACGGGCGGGCTGATCGTCGGGCATGAACAGTGGATCATATCCGAAGCCGTGCTCGCCATGAGGTTCATGCAGCAGCACACCCGGCATTTCGCCGATTTCCACGGTCTCGCTGGCAATCGCATAACGGCCGTCGGCACCGGCGCCAGCTTCGGTTTCCGGCACCACCAGTGCGGCTGCGCAACGGAAACGCGCGGTACGCTTGGCGTCCGGAATGTCGGCGATCTGCGCGAGCAGCAGCGCATTATTGGCTTTGTCGTCGCCATGCTTGCCCGACCAACGTGCCGAAAGAATGCCGGGGGCATTGCCCATCACGTCGACGATCAGGCCGGAATCGTCGGCGATCGCCGGGCAGCCTGTGCGCGCTGCCACGTCGCGGGCCTTGAGTAGCGCATTCTCTTGGAAGGTCACGCCGTCTTCCACCGGATCCGGCAGATTCAGCGAACCGGCGGAAACCAACTCCACTTGAGCCGCGTCCGCACTCAGGCAATCTTCCAGAATGCGATTGATTTCAACGAGTTTGCCTTCGTTATGGGTTGCGACGATGATTCTCACGTTCTGATTCCTTTCGTTGCTTCGTTGATGTCGGCTTGCCTGACGTGCCCTGGCTTGCCTGGCCTACGCTCGGTTTGTGAGGCCAGCCTACGGTCGGCTTGCGTCCGGATTGCGTCCGTTTCAGTCCTGTGCGAGCGCAGCCTGCTGTGCGGCCTGCAGTTCCTTGTTGCCCTTTTCCGCCAGATCGAGCAGCGTGTTCAGCTCGGCGCGGTTGAACGGGCGATGCTCCGCGGTGCCCTGAATCTCAATGAATTCGCCGGATCCGGTCATGGCCACGTTCATGTCGGTCATGGCCTTGCTGTCTTCGATATATGGCAGATCAAGCATCGGCTTGCCGTCAATCACGCCCACGGACACGGCGGAAACACTGTCTTTGATCACGCGGTCGGCAGACCTGATGTGCTTGTGCTTCTCGGCCCAACGCATGGCGTCCACGAGCGCCACGTACGCGCCGGTAATCGATGCGGTTCGGGTGCCGCCGTCAGCCTGCAGCACGTCGCAGTCGATCTGCACCTGGTTTTCGCCGAGCGCCTTCATGTCGACCACGCCGCGCAGGCAGCGTCCGATCAGTCGGCTGATTTCGTGCGTGCGTCCGCCGATCTTGCCGCGCACGGATTCGCGATCAGTGCGGTCCGCGGTGGCTCGCGGCAGCATCGCATATTCTGCGGTGACCCAGCCCAGACCGGAGTCCTTGCGCCAACGAGGTACGCCTGCGGTGAACGTGGCCGTGCACATCACGCGCGTATTGCCGCATTCCACAAGCACGGACCCTTCCGGAACATCCGTGAAATGACGGGTGATACGCACCGGACGCAGCTCATCCACCTTACGTCCGTCCGCGCGAATTACCGTCTGCCCGTCTAACATGTCTTTAATCGCTACCATCGCTGATTTCTCTGCTTTCGATTGATTACACGATCAACAATCGCTTGTATTTTCCGAAAAAACAGTATCACCAGCCGAAAACCCGTCTTGAGGTGCGTGAATTGTTTGCAATCGTTTGCGACCATTTTGCGTCATTTTCCGCGTTTATCTTACGTAATACAGGCATGCAAGCACGTATGATGGAACGAAAACTTGTGTGTGGCCGCGGCGAGGTCTACGCTTATGGTCAGTTTCACCAAAAGTCAGAAAGGCTTTGGAAATGCTGGATTATTCACCTGCACTCATGACCGACATGTACGAATACACCATGCTTGACGCGTGCCTGAGGGATGGCACTGCCAATCGCAAGTGCGTATTCGAAATTTTCACCCGCCACCTGCCGCTTGGCCGCCACTACGGAGTGGCCGCCGGGCAAGGACGCATTCTTGACGCGCTTGAAAACTTCCATCTTGACGATAATGATCTGAAATTTCTTGCAGATCGCAAGGTGGTAGGCCCTGAAACCATCAAATGGCTTGAGAATTTCCATTTCTCCGGTTCAATCAAAGGCTATCGCGAAGGAGAGATGTTCTTCCCGAATTCGCCGATCCTGCAAGTCGAAGGCACGTTCGGTGAGTGCACGCTGCTGGAAACGCTGCTGCTGAGCATTCTGAATTACGATTCCGCGGTTGCATCGGCGGCGTCCCGCATGGTCAGCGCAGCAAAGGATCGCCCGTGCATGGATATGGGCGGCCGCCGAACGAACGAGTGGGCCGCCGTTGCCGCAGCTCGCGCTGCCGTAGTGGGTGGCTTCAAAGGCACGGCCAATCTGCTGGCCGCGCAAATGTATGGTTTGAAGGCCATTGGCACGGCCGCGCACTGCTTCACGCTGGTACATGACGACGAGCGTAGCGCGTTCGAATCGCAGATCGCCGCGCTCGGCAAGAACACCACGCTGCTGGTCGACACGTACAACATTGAAGAGGCTGTGAAGACGGCTGTTGAGGTGGCTGGTCCTGAATTGGGCGGCGTACGCATCGATTCCGGCGACTTGGCGTCGCTGGCGCAGCGTGTACGCAACCAGCTGGACGCGTTGGGTGCCACCAACACGAAGATCACCGTTACCAACGATTTGGACGAGTATGCGCTCGCGTCGCTGCAGACCGCGCCGGTTGATTCGTATGGTGTGGGCACCATGCTCGTCACCGGATCGGGCGCTCCGACCTGCGCGATGGTGTACAAGCTGACCGAACGCGAGAATTCTGCCGGCGACATGCAGCCGGTGGCCAAGAAGTCGAAAGACAAGGCCACGGTTCCAGGCCGTAAGCTCGCGTTCCGCTCGTACGAGTATTCGCTGGCCGACTGCGAACATGTGATTTCCGGTTCCGAAAAGCAGCTTGCCGCATACCGGCCGGAAGAAGGCTGGAGGGATCTGCTGGTCGACTACGTGTCCAACGGCGAAATCAACTCCGACTATCAGGGGCACGAAGCCATCGTCAACGCGCATAACTACCGCGCCCAAGCACTGGCCGAACTGCCGATCGGCGCGCAAAGCCTCATGAAGGGCGATCCGGTGATCCCTACCGAAATCACCGTCCTCTGACGGCTTCAGTCTTCTGACGGACATAGTCCTCTGACGCGTCCCCTCCTGGCGCCCGATGAGTGCTATCTCGCCTATGTATTTCTACAAGCTCATCTTTAGAGTAGTGGACCGTCAGCACCATTAAAAGCCCGCAGTGCAACCACCGCGGGCTTTTCTTGTAACTGAAAACATGGCAAAACATATTGCAGGGAGAAAAACCTACCGCATTAAGGAAATGATCAAGCGTGAAGAGGCTGTTGGATTGCGTTGGCAAATGCTTCTGATGGATTCTTTGCGTGCTATCATCGCTCCGGTTGCGCACGGCAATTGATTTTGACAGTCGAACAACGAAGGGCATGATCATATGCGAGCATTTTCTCTGGTTACGTTGAGTCCGGAGGCGTTTGACGATTTTTCCGCGCATCACGCGGACGGCAACTTCCAGCAGACCTCTGCCGCAGGCCGTCTGCGTGCCGGCCAGGGAATCGAAGTGGAATACCTTGGCGTTCAAGAAAACGGCAAAATCGTTGCGGGAGCGCTGCTCGAAACGCATCGCAGCCGTCTTTCCACTTTCAGTGTGGTGCACGACGGCCCCTTGTGCGACTATCACGATCGCGAATTGACCGAATATTTCATGGCCCAACTTAAGCAGCACGCGAAGGCGAAAGGTTCCGCACAGATGGAAATCGTGCCGGAAATGCCATACCGTCTGCATGATTCGCGCGGCGGCGAACTGCCAGCTGACCAAGGTGGTGCTCCTGCTGATGATGCCGTGGAAACGTTGAAAAACCTCGGCTTCATACATGACGGCTTCACAATCGGCTACACTGCGGTGCCGCGCTGGCGTTACTTGAAAGACCTGACTGGCATTACCGACGAAAAGTCACTGCTCAAGTCGTATGACAAGCGCACGCAGTGGAGTGTGAAACGTGCCGCATCCATGGGCGTGCATGTGTGCGAGCTAGGCGAAGACGAGCTGCAGGTGTTTGCCGACATCGAGCAGGCCACCGCCGAACGCCGTAATTTCGAGTATCGCGGTGAAGCCTACTTCCGCAAGTTCAAGCAAGCCTATGGCAGCAAAGCCCACTTCATGGTGGCGCAGATTCATATCGGCGAATACATTGCCGATATGGAATCCAAGCGCGATGTCTTGCGGAAGAAGGTCGATACGCTGCAGGCCAAATACGATGAGCATCCGACCACCAAAACGGGACGCCAGTTAGGGGAAGAGTCCCGCAACCTTGCGGCGGCGGAAAAGCGTTTGGCTGAAGCGGCCGAGTATGCCAAAGATGGTGACGTGCTTCCGGCGGCGGCCTCCCTGTTCGTGGAACATGCGCGTGAAACGGTGTATCTGTTCTCGGGTAGCGTGGAGAAGTACAAGCCGTTCTACGCTTCCGCGCTTATTCAGCATGATGCCATGCTGCATCTGTGCGTGGAGCGTGGCGTGGCCCGTTACAACTTCTACGGCATCGACGGCGTGTTCGACGATCCGAACAGCGAAGGCCGTGGCGTGCTCGAATTCAAGCAAGGTTTCAACGGGTATGTTGAGGAACTCATGGGTTCGTTCGTGCTTCCCGTGCGCCCGTTGGCATTCAAGCTCAAGACTTCCGTACGCAAACTCCTGCGCCGCTAGCTCGTCCTTTGCTTGGAGATTTCTGGGCGCGGACTTATAGGCGCGCGAGGGTTATGTGAACGCTGTTGACAGCGGCTGCAGGTCAGACTAGGTTATCGCCCTTGGGAAAAGGGACTTTTAGTCGGCTTGAATAACGAAAGGCAGTGCGGATTGTGGCGCGAGAAATGAATGCGAGTGAGGAGCAAGAGCGAGAATCGTCTGAATGGAATGTGCGTGAGCTGAGCGCCGGTGAATTTGACGCCCTTTCCGCTGCGAGCGAGTACGGCGGATTCCAGCAGACTTCCGAAATGGCGGCTTTGGCACAATCTGAAGGCATGCAGACGCAATACGTTGGATTGGTGGATTCGCACGATGTTCCGGTGGCTGGCGCGTTGGTGGCTTTTTCGCAAGGGCGTTTCGGCGTGGAAGGTTCGTTGTGGCTTGGTCCGTTGTGCAATGGGAATGACGGCGAGCAGATGACCGCGTTGACCGACGGTTTGCGAGAGGTCGCCGAACGGGTTCACGCCATCAGCCTGACGTGCTGGCCCAACCAGGTGTATTGCGTTCGTGATTCACAAGGCAAGGCTATGGCCGAACCCAATGATGAGATGGTGCGGGAGTACGAGCGGCTAGGCTGGAAGCATGCTGGCTTCACCCGAGGGTACGATGCCCTGATGAACCGTTGGAATTACGTCAAGGACTTGAGAGAGTTCTCGAACGCCGGCGAACTGCTCGCTTCGTATGCGAAGAACACGCGTCGTAACGTCAAGATTGCGCGGAACAGCGGCGTGGAGGTTCGACGCCTGAATCGCAGCGAGCTGAACGTGTTCCACGATATTTGCGAGCTGAGTAGCGAACGCCAGCATTTCGTCAACCGTAGCCTTGATTATTTCGAACGCGTATATGATGCGTTCGGAGACAAGGCTGAGTTCATGGTGGCGGAAGTGCATCTTGACCGCTATTTGCAGTCCTGGGAAGAAAAGCTGGCGAAGTTCTCGAAAGACGCGGAACGCTTGGAGCGTTCGCTTGAGCACACGAAGTACCCGGATGATGTGCGCAAGAAGCTCGATACGGCTCAGAAGAATGTGGAGTCCGCACGTCGCCGTATCGAGAACGCGCATGAGCGCATCGCTCGTGATGGTGAAGTGGTGCCGGTCGCCGTAGGTCTGTTCATGTGGCATGAGCGCGAGCTGGTGTATTTCTCCAGCGGATCCGACGATCGTTACGCCAAGTTCTACGCGCCCACCGCCTTGCAGCATGAGATGATGTCGCGTTGCTTGGAACGCGGGGTGACGCGGTACAACTTCTATGGCATTTCGGGTGTGTTCGACGATCCGGAAGACGATGGACGTGGCGTGTTGGAGTTCAAGCAGGGCTTCGACGGCTATGTGGAGGAGTTGCCGGGCGAGTTCACGCTTCCGGTGAACAAGCTGCGTTGCGGTGTGAGCGATCTGGCTCACAAACTCCTGCGCCGATAGTCCTAGGGGTCGGGCCTGCACCACACTGAAAGTGGAAAGGCGGACGCGACGCGGATTTGCGCGGGGTGAGTTTTTCTGATATGCTTTCTGTCTTGTGCGCGGATGGCGTATGCTTACCGGGCATTGCCACTTTAGCTCAGTCGGTAGAGCGGCTCACTCGTAATGAGCAGGTCGACAGTTCGATTCTGTCAAGTGGCTCCAGTGCCCTAGGTGTGAAAGCATCTAGGGTTTTGCATATCAGGAGCGTTTCGCTCCGGTATGGCTACTTGCGCGAGTGGCGGAATTGGTAGACGCGCAGGATTTAGGTTCCTGTGTCTTTGACGTGTGGGTTCAAGTCCCATCTCGCGCACTTTCAGAAAACGGCGGAAGCCTACCTGTTCTTGGCCATCGCAGACCATTCAATAAGCCTTTTTGAGAACATTCTGAGAACATTTCGTACGTTTGCGTCCCGATTTCTCCAGTGAGTGGAGGAATCGGCACGTTGGAGAACCTGTCGGCGGGTGGAATGTTCCAGTGAGTGGGAAATTAGGGCGCGGCGGGGGATGCTCTTAAGATGAACTTTGGGTAGGAAGAGAATCCTAAGGATTAGGGGGATGTTGTGTCTGCGCTGATTCAGCCTATTGCGTTGCTGCTGATTATCCTCGCCGGATATCTGTTTAAGCGGGCCGGCCTGTTCAAGGATCGCGATTATCGCATTATTCAGACCATTATTTTCAATCTGGTGCTGCCGGGCGCGATTGTCTATTCGTTTGCTACGAATCCGCATGATTCCAGCATGCTATTGATTTCGCTGTTCGGCCTGATCATTGCGTTCATTCCGCCGGTCGTGGTTTTCTTAGCGTCCCGCCATCGCCCGGTGCAGGATCGTGCGTTCATGATGCTGAACGGCTCCGGCTTCAACGTTGGCTGCTTCTGTTTCCCCGTAGTGCAGGCTTTTCTTGGCACGGGCGCGATCGTGCCCGCCGCCATGTTCGACATTGGCAATTGTGTGATGGTTGCCGCCGGCACGAATGTGATGACGCAGACGCTGCTGCATATCAAGCCTGGCACGCCGCTTACCGAGCAGTATCAGGGCAATGCGCCCACTCTCCCGTATGTGAAGCTGAAAGACAAGGATGCCAAGCGTCTTGTCCACAAGGCTTTGGCCCGCAATGTGTTCAAGGGTTTCTTTGGTTCGGTTCCGTTCGACACGTACTTGATGATGATTATTCTCATGCTCGCTAACGTGAAGATTCCTGACCTCATCGCCACGCTCGTGCAGCCGCTTTCGAATGCGAATTCGTTCTGCGCAATGCTGATGGTGGGTATGCTTATGGATTTGCCGTCTGGTAGGCAGGATGTTCTGAAGCTTCTTGAGGTGATTGGTTGGCGATTGCCGTTCGGCATTGCGTTTGCCGCTGCTGCTTGGCTGCTGTTGCCGTTCGATGCTGAGATTCGTGAGGCGGTCGCCATGTGCTGTCTAGCGCCGATTGCCGTGTTTTCCACGCTGTTTACCGACAAGGTGCTTGGCAATGCGAAGCTTGCTGGTTTTACGCTGTCGATTACTGCGATCATCAGTTTGCTGCTGATGACCGGCGCTCACTTCGTGTTCGTTGCGCTTGCATAAGAGCGGCAAGGGGATCGTTACCGGGTGTGAGAGATTATTTGTGACTCCTGCAGAAAACGAAGTTGTTGAATGCTTGCTTGCTGGTAGTTGCAGTACCGTTTTCTTGTCGTTCACTGCATAATGCGATCGTTTCGTTTATTACATGTTTGGAAGTGTGACGAAGACTTGCGGCGGAACTATGCATACGATTTCAGTAATCGTCAAAAGTATGCATGTCGAAGATGAAGGTGGTCGGAACCGCGCTATATTGCGAATCTTAGTGAATATGTTAACTCAAGAAACATTTTTGTGTTGTTCTGTCTTATTTTGTGGGTATCTTGTGAGATGAAGAGATACGGAATGCGGCATGCGGGAATCTGCAGAGATCCTCAGCTCGTTCCGCTTCATAGTGATGATGAAAGGACCTATACACCATGGCCATCAATCCTCCTGTTGACGCCACCAAGACCCCGGAGTGGGCCGCACTGCAGAAGCACTACGATGAGCTGCAGTCCGAAGGCATCAGCCTCAAGCAGTGGTTCGCCGATGACGCTGAGCGCGTCGAGAAGCTGAGCTTCGATGCGGGCGATCTGCACTTCGACCTGTCCAAGAACCTGATCAAGCCGGAAACCCTGCAGCTGTTCGCAGACCTCGCCAAGGCCGTCAAGCTCGACGAGCGCACCAAGGCCATGTACACCGGCGTGCACATCAACAACACCGAAGACCGCGCCGTGCTGCACACCGCACTGCGCCGCCCGGCCGAAGACGAAGGCAAGTACATCGTTGACGGACAGGACACCGTCAAGGACGTGCGCGAAGTGCTCGGCCGCATCTACGCCTTCGCCGACAAGGTTCGCTCCGGCGAATGGACCGGCGTTTCCGGCAAGAAGATCGAAACCGTGGTCAACATCGGCATCGGCGGTTCCGACCTGGGTCCCGTCATGGTGTACGAAGCGCTGAAGCCGTACGCTGACGCAGGCATCTCCGCACGCTACATTTCCAACATCGACCCGAACGATCTGGCCGAAAAGACCAAGGGCCTCGATCCGGAGACCACCCTGTTCATCGTCGTTTCCAAGACCTTCACCACCCTGGAAACCCTGACCAACGCTCGTGAAGCCCGCACCTGGCTGCTCGACGCCCTCAAGGCCGCTGGCGCAGTCGACGGCTCCGACGAGAAGAACGCCGAAGCCATCAAGAAGCACTTTGTCGCCGTCTCCACCAACCTGGAGAAAGTTGCCGAGTTCGGCATCGACCCGGCCAACGCCTTCGGCTTCTGGAACTGGGTTGGCGGCCGCTACTCCGTGGATGCAGCCGTCGGCACTTCCCTCGCCGTGGTGTTCGGACCGGAACGCTTCGAAGAGTTCCTGCACGGCTTCCACGAGATCGACGAATACTTCGCCAACACTCCGTTCGAGAAGAACGTGGTCGTGCTGCTCGGCATGCTGAACGTGTGGTACCGCAACTTCTTCAAGGTCGCCTCCCACGCCGTGCTGCCGTACGACCAGTACCTGCACCGCTTCCCGGCCTACCTGCAGCAGCTGACCATGGAATCCAACGGCAAGTCCGTGCGTTGGGACGGCACCCCGGTCACCTCCGAAACCGGCGAAATCTTCTGGGGTGAGCCGGGCACCAATGGCCAGCACGCCTTCTACCAGCTGATCCACCAGGGCACCCAGCTGATCCCGGCCGACTTCATCGCGTTCGTGAACACCCCGAACCCGACCAAGGACGGCGACCAGGACGTGCACGAGCTGTTCCTCGGCAACTACTTCGCACAGACCAAGGCTCTGGCCTTCGGCAAGACCGCTGACGAAGTGCGCGCAGAAGGCACTCCGGAAGAGATCGTTCCGGCCCGCGTGTTCACCGGCAACCGCCCGACCACCTCCATCTTCGGCGTGGCACTGACCCCGTTCGCGCTCGGCGAGCTCATCGCCCTGTACGAGCACATCACCTTCGTCGAGGGCACCGTGTGGGGTCTGGACTCCTACGA
>JABLTK010089503.1_pt1 | contig 30125 bp, 32 predicted proteins | sample 7160131 | NCBI WGS metagenome assembly JABLTK01 (sample SAMN14651221, study PRJNA627086) | human gut metagenome | isolation source: feces | host: Homo sapiens
AAGCTGGTATCTGCCGCAGAGGGTGACTTCGAGGTGGAACGCGACGATATGCTTCCGATGTGGGGGACGATGTGGCAGTTCTACGATAGCTGCGATAACTGGTAGATGGAGGACGGCGACGGCATTGAGGTGATGTCCCGTTTGGGCTTCCGGATTTACTCGCACGAGGAGTTCGGGTATTTCTTCGGAATCGACGGTGCTGGTTTCGATTTCTACGAAGCGTTCTGGGAACCGCTTTACAAGGCGAGAGGTCTCCAGTGGCACGACCCTGAGACCGACAAAAAGGAGTGCGACGATGAGACTGAAGAATGATGACCTAAAACTGCTCCGTGAAATACACAGCTATCTCTATGAAGCTGGAAAAAGGGAGTTGTCAGTTCCTCTTGCTGGGCTGATAAGCAGAACGGAGCAGCATAATAACGAGGAACGATTAGCCGCCAAAGAAAGAGCCGAAAGAAATCGTAAGGATGGCTATAAGTGGAAGTCGTCGCACCACCCAAAGAAAAGTAAGTATTACAAACAGAAAGAGTGAGGAGGTCACTTTGATGATTACCACGAGAGATTGCGTAAGAGAGTACCTGCTGGCTGGTGTTTTCAATACCGTCACAGGACACAACGATAAGACGGTACAGTATCAGAGAAAGACTCGTGACATTTGGAAGCTGATGGTGGACTATGGAAAAGGTTGGGAACACGAGATTACAGAGTTCACCAGAGCTGAGGCGAAACAGCGGTTGAAGGAGTACAGAGAAAACTGCCCGCAGTACCCCGCGCGAATTGTTATGGGCAGAGAAAGGATTGAGGACAATGAAAACTGAGATTAGAACCGTTATGGTTCCGAAAGAAAAGGCGTTTTGGGTAGCCGATGACGGTACGGCGTTCGAGGAGGAATGCGAGTGCGTAGACTATGAGCTGGCGGTTTACCGCAAACAGCTCGATGATAGCAAAGATGTTATCGAGTGCAAGGAAGCACTTAACTATCGCCCGTTCGATGGCGATGAGTATTACGAGAGTCACAACTACAGATGGTTCAAGCCGCTGAACGAGAGCGGCATTGAACTGCTGAACAAAGCCTTTCCGCCGAGCTACGGCAGACTCGGCGATGATGACATTGACGAGTGGCACTGCGTCGAATACAACGACTATGACAGCGAGTGCTGGTGGTACGAACTTTCGCACAGCCAAAGATATGTAAACGAGCTGCTGGAGCTTCTCGAACCTGAACGGTACGACAGAAGCGGCTATGTCACTGAACTTTGCCCCAACTGCGACACAGAAGTCGAAATGCGGTGGGACGTGGAGATGTTCGGTTACAAGGCTTACTGCCCGTACTGCGGTCAGCGGCTGATGCTCTGCGACGAGTGCCAGCATCCGAACGGCGAGTACGAGGACAACTGCGATTACTGCACTGAGACGGATAGCTGCCGGTTCAACAGAAAGAGCGGTAAGGAGGATGTACAATGATTTCAAGCAGAGAGGACTTACTGATGACGCTGCTGAACTGCGGCAGTTTGGACCTGAAGCTGATTGACGATGTTGGCTATGACTGGTGCGACGTTCTCGATCAGCTCGACTGGCCGAGGGGCGACGTTGACTTCAACCTCCTGATGAGGGGCGTGGTGAGCTGCGGAATCATCGAGCTCCGCGAAGCTATCGAAGAGAGGATTGCGGAACTGGACGGCATAGCTCAAGATACTGGCGAGCTCGACGACGAGGAAGGCGATGAGCTCGACGCGCTCCGCGACCTCGACCCTGATGAGGACATTTCGAGCTATCACAACTGGCTTGACACATACGTCTACTTTGAGGCACATGGCGATGTGTACAGGAAGTACCTCGCCGCTGCCATCGACGAGTTCGAGGACAACACGGGCCTCAGTTTCTCATAACGGGCTCTGCTGCCCGTCACAACGGATTACAGCCACACACAGCGACGTTTCGCTGGAATGAATATAAATAATCCTCACCGAAAACAACGGCTCGCCACAGGCCCGTTTACGGCTTGAAAAAGGCGGTCCTGTCTGATATAATTGCAAGGTTAGTATTGAGAGTTCGGAGGATCCATCCTGACTCCCGTGAACATGGGGGACGCGATGTTTATACGATAAAAGGAGAAGCAAGTGAAGTATTTTGAATACGAATTGATAAAAACGTGCAGGCAGTCGGGCACACGTCTCGGACGGCTGCATACGCCGCACGGAACAATAGACACGCCGTGCTTCATGCCTGTGGGAACGCAGGCGACGGTAAAGGCGATGACGCCGCGCGATCTCAACGAGGTTGGCGCAGGAATCATACTTTCAAACACATACCATCTTTATTTGCGGCCGGGGCATGAGCTTGTCAAAGAAGCAGGCGGACTTCATTCGTTTATGGGCTGGGATAAGCCTATACTGACCGACAGCGGCGGGTTTCAGGTATTCAGCCTTGCGGGCATAAATAAAATACGGGAGGACGGCGTAGAATTCCGTTCGCACATCGACGGCAGGAAACTCTTTTTTACTCCCGAAAGCGTAATGGAGATAGAGCAGGCGCTCGGCGCAGATATTGCGATGGCGTTCGATGAATGCGCCCCATATCCGAGTGATGAAAAATATACATATGAAGCGATGATGCGTACCCATAGATGGGCAAAGCGCTGTAAGCAGGCGCATACACGCGAGGATCAGGCGCTTTTCGGCATTGTTCAGGGCGGAATGTACAAAAACCTCAGGATTGAGAGCACCAAAACGCTCGCCGACATGGATTTTATCGGCTACGGCATAGGCGGCCTTTCGGTAGGCGAGCCCAAGCCGCTGATGTACGAAATGCTCGAAGAAATGATGCCGTACATGCCGGCAAACAAGCCGCGCTACCTCATGGGCGTAGGAAGCCCCGACTGCCTTGTCGAAGGGGTTATACGCGGAATCGATATGTTTGACTGCGTACTGCAGACACGCGTGGCGAGAAACGGTCTTGCGCTTACGCGTCAGGGCAGGCGAATGATACGCAACAAAGAATTTGAACGGGATTTCAGACCTATTGAGGAGGGCTGCGACTGCTACGCCTGCACGCACTTTACGCGGGCATATGTGCGCCACCTCATAAAAGCGAACGAGATACTTGCGGCGCAGCTTTTGACGATGCACAACATACGCTTTACGCTAAGACTTATGGAAGATGTGCGCAAGGCGATAGTAGAGGACAGATTGCTCGATTTGCGCAAGGAGCTTATTGAGAGCGGGGCATTCAACTGATATGGAGAAGGGCTTTGATTCGCTTTCGCTTGACGGTATGGACAGGCTCGGCAGAGCGCTCGCCGATGCGCTTTTTGACGGTGCGTTTATAGCGATGTACGGCGATCTCGGCGCGGGCAAGACAACGCTCGTGAAGTCCGTGGCCGCCGAGCTTGGCATATACGACGTGCTCAGTCCGACATTTACCATCGTCCGTGAGCATGAGGGGAGTATGAAGCTTTTTCACTTCGACGCATACAGGCTTTCGGACGCTGACGAGCTTTACGCAATAGGGTTTGACGATTATATGAGAAGAGGCGGCGTATGCATAATGGAATGGCCGCAGAATGTTTCCGAAGCGCTGCCCGCAGAGAGGCTGGATATTTTTATCGAAGGGAGCGGCGATATGAGGCGAAAGGTTAAGCTTTCATCGCACGGCGAAAAATACGATGCAGTGATAGCGGCTGCGGAGGGCGTAGAATGAAGCTTTTGGCAATATCAACATCGGGAGCATTTGCATCGGCGGCGCTCATAACGGAGAGCGGCATGTTTTATACAAGGTCTGAAACAGGAGCGGGCTTTCATTCAAAGACAATACTGCCGCTTGTAGATGAGATTACCGCGAAAAATGACGTCGAGCTATCGGACATGGACGTATTCGCGGCGGATATAGGACCGGGCTCGTTTACGGGAGTGAGAATAGGCGTCTGCATGATAAATGCAATGGCAAGGGCGCATAAAAAGCTTGTGGTTGGGATATCGTCGCTCGAGGCAATATGCCGCAACGACAGGGGATACGCGGGGAAGAGCATATGCTCCCTGATAGATGCGCGCAATGGCAACTGTTACTGCGCATATTATGAAAACGGAGCTCCGATTATAGATTGCGCGGCGATGAACATCGAGGAGCTTATAATTAGGCTTAAGGAGCACGGCGCAGACAAGGTGACATTTTTGGGAGACGGAGCGGCGGCGTATAAAAACGAACTGCTGAGCGCTTTTCCGGGTTGTGCTTTCATTGAAGGCGAAGCCGCGAACTCCGTGAACGCGCTGTCCGTTGCGCAGACGGCAGCAGAAAAATATGACGAATTCGGGACGGATGAAGTTATGCCCATGTACTTGAGGGCTTCGCAGGCGGAAAGGATGTACCAACAAAAGCATGTATGATATTGTTATGCGTCCAATGAGGCGCGAGGACGTCAAAAGAGTGCATGAGCTTGAAAAAATATGCTTTATAACGCCGTGGTCATACGATTCGCTTATGGCCGAGATGAAAAATAAGCTTGCGCATTATGAGGTCGCGGAGCTTGGCGGAGAGGTGATAGGCTATGCGGGAATGTGGGTATATTTCGGCGAAGCGCACATAACGAATGTTGCGATAGCGCCCGAATACAGGCGGAAGGGTTATGCGCGCAGGCTGATGAAGCATATGATGAGGGTTGCGATAGCGAACGATGCGGATTGCATGACGCTTGAGGTGCGTGAACATAACGAGCCCGCAAAGGCGCTTTACGCTGAGCTTGGATTTGTCAAGGCGGGTGAGCGCAAGCGCTATTATACCGATACGGGCGAAAGCGCATATATAATGTGGAACAATGCCATCGCACGCGTCTGTAAGGATGACGGAGAAACTGTATGAAGCCGATTGGGGTATTTGATTCGGGCCTTGGAGGCGTAAGCTTTTTGAGAGAAGCCGTGAAGAAGCTTCCGAACGAAAGCTTTATCTATTACGGCGACAACAAAAACGCACCATATGGGGATAAGAGCGAGGAGGAAATAGAGCGTCTTGCTCTCGGATGCACCGAGTTTTTGACGGAGAAAGGTGTTAAGGCAATAGTCGTTGCGTGCAACACAGCCACGGGGAGCGCCATAAACCTTATACGCGAGAGGGTCGAACTGCCGGTATTGAGCGTTGAACCCGCGATAAAGCCGCCAAGCGACATGGGAGGACAAGGGAAAATACTTATGCTGGCGACGGCGGCGACGACGAAAATGGCACGGTATCACGAGTTGAAATCGCGCATGAAAGAGCCTTCGAGGATAATCGACGTACCGTGCTCGGGCATAGCCGATATAATAGAAAACGGTGTTTTCGACCCCAAAGCGTACGAGACGATACTCGATGAAAAGCTAAGCGGGTACAAGGGGATGGAGATAGACGCGATAGTGTTGGGCTGCACGCACTACATTTTTATTTCCGAGGCAATAAGTGAGTACGCAGCGCGGAATTTCAAGGGAAGCTGCACAATTTATGACGGAAACGAGGGCACGGCGCGCAGACTTCGGCATGTGCTTGAGGAGAAAAACATGCGCGAACTCGGCTCGGAGCGGGGAAGCGTGACGTTTTATACGAGCGGAGACTATGAAAAGTATAAGAGAATATTTGATATGCTTATGGCGAGACAGTATTAAATATGAGAAAAAACGCTATGAAAGAATGAAAGCGCATTTTGGAATATATCTATAAATGTAACGGCAAGTTTTGTATAGGTCAAAGGAGGCTTGTGCGAACCCGGATAAGTCTTTTGGACATACTCATAATAGTGATAGTGTTGTGGTAACATTTTGTCTATACGCAGCGTGAGCGGTGGGACTGCTCGATACGGGCGATCCCATTGCGCAATCTCGGCGGAATTGTTGCTCAACTTCTCCGGCCGATGTGATTTCTGCGGACGGTGTACGCAGCATTGAATAACGACCCAATTCTTTCGGGGCGTATGATAGGTTTTGAAACTGAAGGCGGTTGCGAAAAGGAATAACTGTCTAAGGTCTTGAGCTGGTAACAAAGAGCGTATGAACAAAATCCGCCGGCGCAGCGCGACAGCGAATTTTGATGAAGCCTCGGTTTTAAGCTATATCAGAATCTAACCAATCATCATGCGGACCATGATTGCAATGTATACTACAAACAAAACTGTTGTGATTATTCCCACGATAAGACCGGCAATCGCAAGCCTGCGGCCTATGTTTACCTTTCTGCTTGTGTTCCCGATAATGTCGACAGCCCTGTTTGCCTTGCAAAGCCCTATTATCGAAAAGACTATGCCGAGAATGCTTAAACAAAATGAACATGAAAAGCTCAACCCCAATATACCGAACACAAGTGTTGGCGTCGTACTGCCCATCGGGCCAACGTATGAGGAAACGCTTGACACATTGCCTTCTTCACCGATTATAACCGCGCCGCATTGCGAACAATACCTTTGATTGTCGTTCATGTACGCGCCGCATTTTTTGCAAAACATAGTAAATCTCCTTTCTTATTATAACTCCGCTTCACCAAGAAATTGGAGTATTTCATCATCATAGGCTTGCTCGTTATTGATCCTTATGCGCGAATGCCCGCCCTTATCAAACCAAACAAGCTTCTTTTTCTCGGAAGGGCAAAGGTCATACAGCTCCTGCGCCCTTTCGGGCAGCGAGAACCTGTCTTCGCGGCTGTGAAGGAAAAGAATAGGCTTCGTCATTGCCTTGATTCTCCTTATAGGCCCATCTGTTATGACGTTTGCGCCGCAGACTATCCTTATCCAAAGCATTGTTTCGTACATAAAAGGGAATATCGGGCGATGGTCGAGCTCCATATGCCGCCGAGTGGATTCGCAAAACGTCGTATACATACCTTCTGCTGCCATGCCGGCCATGTAGTCGGGACAGTCTTTGCTGGTTAAGCAGAACAGCGCTGCCGATGAGCCTATGCATATGCCGTGGAGGAATATTTTCTTGTTCCCGAGAGTGTCATGGAGCAGTTTTCCCCATTCGAGAATATCCTTATACTCTTTGTAGCCGAGGCAGTTATAGAGACCATCGGATTTGCCGTGCGCACGCGCGTCTATTGTAAGCACGTTGCAGTGCGCACGCCGATAGACCTCGGCAAAGTAATAGCTGTAATAGCATGCTTCCATGCGCCCTCCGATGATTATGACGGCCTTATCGTACCCAAAATCGAAGTATTCGCCGAACAAGTGAAGTCCGTCATTGTATATATCGACGTCGCTGCGCACGGAGTCCCATCTTTTGCCCCATTCGAGACCCTTGTTATACATGACAACGGTTTCCGCATCGTTCGGCATGCTACAATTCCTGTCCCATTTTTCGGGCTTGTCGCGCTTCAACAGTATCTTGAATATGAACCACGACATTATGAACGTCGGAAGAACGCCGAATATGAACAGCGCGGCCAAACATAAAAGTACGACAGCCAATGCGTTCGTCATCGATTCCTCCTTAGGCTATACCGAGTATTATGTCATATATTGCCTGCCCGCCATCCAGCACACTGCACTCAAGCAGCGGGTAAGCTTCGTTAATGCGCTCAGTCAGCTCGTCCGCGTTAACATCGGCGTCGCGTCCTACAAGAATGACGCATACATCCTTGTCGTTTATTTCGTCGATTTTCGAGAGTGCAGTCAAAACCGTGTCAATCATATTGCTCGAAGCCGCACACGCGTTGCTGTCGAGAAACGCTATGTATTCGCCGGCTTCGCATTCTACGCCGCTGTTTTTGTAGTCGCGCACGGCTCTCGTTATGGCGACGGTTAAAATATTATCGATGCCGTTTTCCATCTGACGAATACGCAGAGCGGTTTCTTCGCAGTCGGGCATGTCCATTGCCAGAGCGTAATATCCTTCCATAATGCTCTTGGAGCGGAGTATGTGTACGTTTTGTGCGCCCGAGAGCTTTACGGCCTGCTCTGCGGCCATGATTATGTTGCCGCCATTTGGAAGTATTACGATGCTTTCGGCGTCGAGCTTTTCAATGGCGTTTAGAAACTCCTGCGAAGAAGTGTTCATCGTTTCGCCGCCGTCCAATATTCGGTCGCAGCCGAATTCAGTAAACAGCGCCTCCGTGCCTTTGCCGTTTGCTACTGCAATGACAGCGAGCGGCTTGCGCGTTTTTCCTGAAGCGGGACGAACGGAGGTTTTACAGACGGGCCCATCACAGTCCTGCGCTTCCGAAAGCGCCGCCATCTTGTCACGAACATATTCGCTATGCTGCAGCGACATGTTTTCTAACTTGAACGTCAAAAATTCTCCGAACTGCCGAGCATGCTCTATAACAGGCGCGGGGTTTTTCGTATGAATATGGATTTTTACGCGGCTGCCGTCCTCAACAATTACGAGCGAGTCGCCAAGCGCCTGCAGCTCAGACGCGAACTGCGCGCTGTAGAAATCCTGACGGTAATTCGGGTCTGTCATTCTTTGGAGTATGAACTCGGTGCAGTATCCTTTGTCAAAAACAGAGCTTTCATTGAAAAGGCTGAAGTCGGGGTCAGCCCGAGAAGCGCGCGCCGCTTCTGCTTTGCCCCTCTGTGAAGTGTCCGGCAGCACCTCTCCGCGAAGATACATGAGCATCCCCTCGATTATGGTTATGTATCCCTTGCCGCCGCTGTCTATGACGCCCATTTCACCGAGTACGGGCAACATGTCGGGCGTCTTATCGAGAACGACCTTCATTGAAACGATATAATCTTCGAGCAGCGACTCTATCGTTGCGTCTCTGTTCTTTCTGCCGCGAACCGCCTCAATGCCTTCACGGGCCACCGTGAGTATGGTTCCTTCCACGGGATTGATGACCGACTCGTATGCGACCTTGTATCCGCGCACGAATGCGTTCAGCAGCGTTGTCCTGCCGGCCTCGGCGGTGCGCGAAAGCTCAAGGTATATGCCCCTAAATATTTGGGAAAGTATAACTCCGGAGTTGCCGCGTGCGCCGAGCAGCATCCCGCGGCTCAATTCACCGAGATACACATTGAGTTCCCTGCAGGAATGAGCGCAGCGGATACCGTTTTCGACAGTTAGACGCATGTTCCTTCCCGTATCGCCGTCGGCCACGGGGAAGACATTCAGGCGGTTAATTTCCCTTTCGGCCGCCTCTATATTTCTCAAACCGTTGCGGAGCATTTTCTCAAATATAGCTCCGTCTATTTTTTTTATGCCCATATCTTTCAGTAGATTATTCTTTAGTTTTTACTCCCATTTTTATTATGCTTTTTGGGAGAATGAATGTAAACAGCAGCGCTACGAACGTTCCGGCGGCTGATATTAACGTCATATACGAAATAGCCGAGGAAGCGTCGCCCTCTTTGCCCTTCAGCGCAGTCAGCACAAGTCCTGTGGCAATGCCCGTGGCAACGCCCGAGAACAGACCCTGTATTGCGAAATACATTGCGGAATTTGTAACGCCGGTTTTCTTCTCATCGTCTGCCGCAAGCTGCGACGGGACAGAGTAAGCAACCGCGAACAGTGCGCCTATCGAAAGCGAGCAAAGAAGACCCGCAGGTATTTCGAGCGCTTTTTTTATCACATCTGCTTGTCCCGCTATTATATAGAGCGCAGCCATGCAGACGGTATAGGTGATTAGTATGTAGCGGAAAGCAAAGCCAAAGCCCTTCTTCTTGAGTATGAAGTTATAGAGCATCAGTGTGAACGGTACGGGAACAAATGCGCATACCATGACCTTAATCATGCTTATGCCTACAAACGAGAAATACTCGTTTATGCCGCTAAGGAAAAGCTGCACGCTGAATGTCATGAACGAATAAACGATCATCCACTTGATGAAGTCTGCGTTGCGCATGGTGCATTTCAGCGACTGCAGCAGGTGTACGGACTTCGCATCGCCTGCCATCACATCCTTTTTAAGCGTCGACTTTTCTTTTATCATGAAAAGCGGTATGGTCATCGTCAAAACAAGCGGCAGCACTACAAGCGACACAAGTCGTATGTTTTGGCTGTTTAGCATCATTCGGACGACGACATAGCCGAGTATGAAGTAAACGATGTCGCACACGGATTTTGTGTTTGAGATTATGTTGCGTTCATCTTCGGTATCGACTATCTCGGTAAACGTGGCATAATATGTAACCATCGTCAGCGTATAAAAACTGTAGAAAACGCAAAGAAGCACGCCGTAGTAGATGGTGTTCAGCAGCGTCGCGCCGTTTGGATTAGGTATGACGAGGAATAGCAGATAAGCTATAATCATTGGAACCATACCAATTATAAGTGCAGGACGGCGTCGGCCCCACTTGCTTCTAAGCTGATCTGTAAATGAAGCCATCGGTACATCGATGATGCCGTCAATTATTTTTGCGGCGAGCACAAAAACTGCCCATACGGCGGCGATTACAAGGTCATGCTGTACATATGTCTGGTACGGTATGGCGTCGGCACTAAAGCCGCCTATCAACAGTGCGCTGCATATATAGGAACCCATCATCAGGTTCAGCATGTTTACGCCCATTCCTGCCGCTGCATAAAGCATGAGCTGCCATTTGCGGTGAATCTTGTTCATGGCTTATTCTCCGATTGACGATTTTTCGAGTATTGCGCGTTCTTCCGAAAGATCCTTGCTGATTTCATTACCGACATAGTAAGCAGCCATCAGGCCGGGTCCGATGTTTATGCCGCATGCGGGAAACACATCATTTATATAAACGGCTTTCGGATGGAACGTATCTTCTATCATTTTCTTGTATATCTCGGCCTGCGGGAGACGATTCGTCTGCGCGATGAATATTATCTGGTTTTCGGGCTCGATTATCGTGCGCTCAATATAGCCTATGAGCGTTTTGTAGGCCTGCTTTGCGCCCTTGACCTTCGTCAGAACGGTTGTCAGGCCGTTATAGTCAAATTCGCCGATGGCCTTTATGCCTGCGAGCGTGCCGAAGAAGGCCTTCGCGTGAGTCAAGCGGCCTTTGCGCGCAACGAACGACAAATCGTCCATCCATCCTGCCTGATGGAAGCGGTTTTTGTTTGCTTCTATGTAGTCGGCCGTTTCGTCGAGCGTTTTGCCGGCGCTGCGCTGCATCGCGGCGTGTATTACGAGCAGCCCGAAGCCGGGACCATAGCGGAGCGAGTCGATACAGCGTATTTTGATGTCGGGATACTTTTCCGAGATTATCTTTTGTGCGCTGCACATGAAGTTATAGCTGCTGCTTATGCCCGAGGATATTGTAATTGCCAGGATATCCTTTCCCTGCGAAGCATACTTCTCAAAAGCTGCACTGAACTCTTCGATGTTGGCGGGGGAGGTCGTGTAGGCGGTGGGGTTGCTCTTAAGATCCTTGTAAAACTGCTCTCTCGATATTTTATCCCAGCTCAGGAAAGACGGCATGTCAACGCCATCGGGAAAGACAATATGGGTGTTTACGATTTTTATATCGTATTCTCTCTGAAAATCCTCGTTCAGATCGCAGGTTGCATCTGCAAGAATAACAAAATCACTCATGGTTTTACTCCTTTTTATAGTTTGTTTAGCGCTAAACGCTCCAATCCTGCTCTTTGACAAAATCGGTGAGCGTTTGTCTTACAACATCGCCGCCGGAGATGAACGCCATGGCGTGCGGACCGCCTTTTTCTATCTCCAGCCATTGCTTTGGGCCGCCGCAGTTTTCATAGCAATGTCGGCCGCACGCGACGGGTACGGACGCATCGCCCGTCTGATAGATAAAAAGCGTAGGAATACGACTTTCGGCGAGTGCGTCGGCAAAATCTTCACGCACATCGGCCTTGAGCAGTAATCCGGCGAACAGCGATATGAGCGGCAACACTATACGCCACGGGGCATGACGCACAATGCATTGGTGCTTAAACTGCTCGCATGGCGAGTCATAGCCGGCGTCTATAACGCAGGCGCGCACGTTTGTTTCTTGAATCAGGCGCGATGCGGCCGCTATGGTAGCGCCGCCCATGGAGATTCCGTAAAGAAGCACGGGCGAGCCGCCTGTCGTCTTTGCCGCCCAGTCGAGCCAGTTGACAAGGTCATAGCGCTCGCGCAGTCCGAAAGTCGTGGCTTTTCCGCCGCTCTTGCCATGAGCGCGCTGGTATATCATCAGCACATTCCAGCCACTTTCACGGAAATAATGCAGCAGGCTGCAAAAGTTGTTCGCGGGAGTCGAACAATAGCCGTGAAGAAGTATCGCAGTACGCTTTTGTCCAAGGTCAAGCCACTCGCCGCGAAGCGGTATGCCGTCGCCGGACTCTATGCACACCGTCTTGAACGGCAGCTTCCGCATATCCGCCATGTCGCGCAATATGCGCTCTTTATAAGGCGCATACTTTTCGGTCTCGAACAAGTCGAGCCGCGCGTCGAAATCCTTCGGGTTGCGCCGACTGAACGCGAACCATGTCATAACGAGTGAAGGCAGCAACGCGAAAACGACAAATATTGCCGCCGCTATATATATGAGTTTCGAGATCAAACGAGCAACTCCTCCTTTGAGAGGAGTGCGCCGTTATTTCCGTCCCATATATGGAAACGCGCAGCCGCCGCATCGGCTGAACAAACCGATATAATGGTTTGTGAAAAGCCTTCTATACTATAAGTATACACGTCCCGAACATCGGAAGGAAGAGCATCGGGAATAAATTTTCCTGTGTTCGAGCGCTTATATGCGCTGACTTTTCGAGTCCAAACGCACATCGTGCGATGCAGCTCGTCCTTTGCGCCGTTGTCGGAAGGAATTGCCGCGCCGCAGTGAAAACGATTTATAAAGCTGTTTTCGGTCTCAATATCTATGCCCACTGCGCTGCTTGACACGGCCGCCGCGACAAGCTCGTCGGCATACGCCACCGAAATGAATGCCTTATCGCACATTAGTTTACCGTTAGGACACCTTTTGAATGAGACGTCGTTTTCGCTGTAACCGTAGCAATTGTCTAAGGCGTGAAGCAGAAGCCGCATTGCGCAGTATCGACGCACGCGCAGCGATGGATCTTTTATCCGCTTCAGCTCCTTGTTGAGCGCTTTTTTTATGAACGGCTCCACGCGGATACCGTTAGGTATGCGCATTACATATATGTCTGTAAGTCTGCGGCTGCGCCACATCTCACGCGACTGCTCCTCCTGAACGCTTCTTTTTACGCCCATAACGCACTCGTATGCGAAGTGCTCGCAGTTGTTATGTATGAGGTCGTAGCCGCCTTCGCCAATGCGCTCGCGTGCGCGCGCGACGCTTCTTCTTCGCGGTATCCGATTGATACGCTCGGGAAGCGACATCTGCGCCGCCTCGACAAAACCGCCGCAGGAAAAAGTCTGTATGTCCGTGGAGCACACACGAATATCGTCTATAGCACATGCGGGCTCATGTCCGGGCGGCATACCGAATTGTATGACCTCATTGTCGCTTGCATATACGCCGTAATGCCAGATCATGCCGATCTTGACTCGAACCATATCGCCCGAGCGGCATTTTGTCGCAAGCCATCTCATTCAAGCGCCTTCTCGATATAGGTGACAACATCTCGCAGCGTTTTAAAGTCTGCCATGCCGACGTTGCCAAAACGCATGTGAAAGCTTTCCTCGATGGCGATGACCATATAAAGCATTGCGGCGGAAGAAAACCCAAGATCTTCAATAAGACGCGAATCTTCGGTGCAGCTTTCAATAAGCTTTGGATCGCTCATGTTTGCCGAAAGAAGCAGCTCCCTCAGTCGTGCGGTTATTTCACTTCGTTCCATTTTGTATCAGTTGCTTTTGCTCTGCAAAAGCTCCCCTTTCATATTCTAAGTATGGAAATGCGCGCGGCTTTATCCTCAGGCCCGACAAACGCTCATACTGTTTAGGAGCAAAAGAGATAAAGCCGGACTTCATAAAATCACTGTCCGAGCTTGTAGCGGACGATCTTCATGCTGGGCGTCCGTGCAAAATCGGTGTCGCGTATGGTTATCTTTTCAACGCGTGCGTATGCGGGAAGCTTTGCGTTGACTTCCCGAAGCGCGTCGAGTATCAATCCCTTCGTATCGCCTGCATCAAGCTTGGCAAGCTCGGCCGGGCGCGGAATCACCTCAAGGGCGAGTACATGACGCCCCTGCTCGGTGACGTATTCAAATACCTGCGAGTCCTGTATGAATGGCAGCGCATTGAACTGCGCCTCAAGCTCGGCAGGCGAAACGTTTTCGCCGTTTGAGAGGACTATAACGTCCTTCGTTCTGCCGGTAATATAGAGATAGCCATCTTCATCAAGGTGAGCAAGATCGCCCGTGTGGAACCAGCCGTCTTCCCATGCTTTTTCATCGGGCTCGCCTATGTAGTCGTCCATCATGTTGTCGCCCCTGAGAAGCAGTTCGCCGTTTACAAACTTCAGCTCCTGATTCGGGTAAGGCATGCCGACAGATTCGGGCTTGAGATCGGGTTCGGGATTGCCTGAAACAAGGTTTGCGGACTCCGTAAGACCATAACCCGGTAAAAGCGATATACCCATTTTTTTGTATTCGGAAATTAGATAGGGGGCGACGGCTGCAGCACCGCAGATTATATATTTCATGTCGGCGCCGAGCATGTTTCTGCCAAACTGACGCGACAGCGTTAAAGCCATCTCCGCAAGGGCTGGCACTACGACGAGCAGCGTAGGTTTGAAAACGGCTATGTCGCGGAACATGTCCTTATTGTTTCGGCAGATGAAAAGCGTGCTCCCCGTGTAGAGCGAGGTGAGAAGGTTGCGGATAAGGCCAAAAACATGCGACAGCGGCAGAACGAGAAGATAGCGCTGACCAAAAACGTCGCGATAGCCGTAGCAGCCGTTGACAACGCCCTGCATTACGGCGCGGTGGCTAAGCAATGCGCCCTTGCTTTTGCCTGATGTGCCGCCGGTAAACATGACGACGCACGGATCGGAAGGGCTGACATCGTATATGGGGGAGGTCGTTTCCGAAGAGAGAGCTGCGCAAAGCAGCGTTACGTTGGGGCACTTCTCCTTTGCAACGAGCGTTTTTTCCTCAAGCTGTTCTTGATAAATCAAAGCGCGCAGGCCAAATTTCATGCAGCAGCCGAACACCGTAGGCGCATCGAGCTGAGCGGGCAGCACAACGGCGGTGCAGCCGAAGGTTGTCACGGCGATGAACGCCTTTACAAAATCGTAGGAGTTGGCCGCAAGTATGCCGATGCGATCGTGAGGCTTAATTCCCGCGTTCGCCAAGACGGCACGATAATGGGCGGCGTCGTTGTCAAGCTGCGAGAAGGCGTATTCCTTCCCATCGTAAACGATAGCTATGTCGCTTGCGTATTCGTGCGAGCAATGCCTCCACATGGCGCTGAGCGTGCCGTAGTTGCGGATTTTTTCAAGCGTTGCGGCGTCCGTATACTTCGCGAAAATCTCTTTTGAAAGCTCCATTGTTTTTTTTCTCCTGTGGTTAAGCTTTTATTGATGTTTTATCTATTGTTTGCAAAGCTCTTTTAGCCTCGCTTCCTTTTCACGCAGACGCTCCGAAGCTTTGCTTATATCATCGAACGATGGCAGCTTGCCGTCGGCACAGTCTACCCGGACGGATTCGCCTATGACCATCGTTGCTCGATTGTACCAGCGCTTTTGAGGGCTTATATATACGGGTACGATGGGACTTTTGCTTTTGAGCGCCATCAGCACCATGCCGGCCTTAAACGGCGCAAAGTCGCCATCGCTTGCGTTTATACGCCCTTCCGGAAACATGCAGACGAGCTTGCCGTCCTCAAGATGTTCCGTTATCTGCCGAAAGGAGTCTATGCCGAAATTTTCACGGTCGATTGGTATGCAGTGAAACCATGAAAAGAATATCTTTGTATTCCATTTATCCTCAAACTCCTTCATGCAAATGAAGTGGTGCCTGCGATACCATATTGCTGCCATCAATGCTATCGGATCTGCAAAACCGATGTGGTTGGCTATCACCAACGCGCCGCCTTGAATGCGCTTTTTGGCGTCGGCGCTTTCATAAAGAATACGCGGCCTAAGCCACAGCGCTACGGGAATAGCTGCAGTAGCCTTTACGAAATCGTACATGAAATAGCTGCGGTTTTTGTTTTTTTGCTTTTCATTCCCCGTATTCATCCAAAAGCTCCCCAAGCTCAATGACGCGTTTGCGCATTGCGTCGGTCACGCGTTGTATGTTTTCGCGCTCCGTCATGTCATGGTCGATGCAGTCCGAAGCATCTATTGGGATGCCTATGATGACTTTAGCACGTTTCTTTTTGAAATAACAGCCGTTCGTGTATACCGGAATTATAGGCGCGCCCGTTGATAGCGCCAAATATGCAGCGCCGCTTTTGAACGGAAGCGGCCGCGATTCGCCCTCCTTCGGCAGACGTCCCTCGGGGAAAACACCGATAATTCCCCCTTTTCGCAGTATGGCCTCGGACTTTGCTATGCAGCCCACGTCGTGCGAATTTCTGTCTACATATATGCCGCCCAGCATTTTGAGCAGTGTGCCAAGTCCGCGCTTTCGGAAGAGCAGCTCCGCCATTTGGAAGCGAAGCGTTCTTGAAAAGAAAACAAACATCAGTACGGCGTAGTCGAAAACCGATGTATGATTGCATATCAGTATTGCAGGCCCACGTATGCACCGATTTTGACGCAGTTTATCCTCGTAATACGTTTTGGTGCGGAAACAGATAAACTGAACCGGCCATCCCGTTATTTTCGTAAACGCATTAAAGAAGCCGATCATTTTATCCTCTTTCGTCCGTTTCGCGTATATATTTCGATATCTGCGCGATGGTGCCGAGCGCTTGACCGGCGCTGTCGGGCAATAGAGAAACGCCTAACTCTTCCTGAATGCGAGATATCATCGAGAAGTAATCGAGGCTTGATCCGCCGCCGTCCGCGAAGAAATCAGTTTCGCAGGTTATATCGGAAAGCGGTGTATCGAGCGCCTGCGCAAAGCATTCGCGCAGATATTCTTCAAGCTCCGCGCAGCTTTCATCGCATTGAAGGTCGGGATTTGCTACTGTCATATCGCCGTTTTGCAGCCGCCTTGCGATTTTTGAACGGTTAAGCTTTATGTCGTCTGGATTCATCAGTGCGTCCGTAACAAAAACCGCTCTGCTTATAAGACCCGAAAGCCCCGACTCGTGAATCTTTTGAAGTAACTGCGTGCGTATATCGCGAAGCTGCTTTGAGCTTATATACGCTTTGACAGAGACCACAACAACGGGCTGAACCGACGCACCATCGCGGATGCCGACCAGGCACAGACCGCGTATTCCGGGGACATACAGGCGCTGCTCTATGATATTTGGGTTAAGGTTTTCTCCCGAGGGTGCAATGACGAGATCATCGCGTCTGCCGAGTATGCAATACCGCCCCGATTTGCATGCTGCTATATCGCCCGTGTCGAACCAGCCGCCGTCATTCTCCGCCTTGACGCCGCCGCGCCAGACAGCCTTTGCGAGCGTTTTGCCGCGCACGAAGAGCTCGCCGCCGTCGCCGAGCTTGTATTCCACCGATGATAGGGGTTTGCCGACACTGCATGAGTTGAGCAGCTTTTTATTGCAGCTCAGCTCTACAGAGGTTATGCCTATCTCCGTCATGCCGTAGCCGTTGGCGAGATGATAACCTATGCCGTTTATGAATTCAAGCACGCATGGCCTTATTTCACTGCCGCCGCTTATCATAAATCGTATGCTCGTACCGAAAAGGTTGTCCCGCACCTCTTTGAAAAGCAGATGTGAAACAATATCGCGCAGTATGGGTATACCGCCGACTGCGTTGGCAAGCTTCAAGCCTTTGCAAAACTTTATCCATGTTTTTTCACCGCGGTCGCGTATGGTACGGCAGGCGCTCTCATATACTTTGTCCCATAGCATTGGAATGGCAAATATATGCGTTACGTTATGCCTGCGGATGGTATTCAATATTGTTTGCGGCGTCATATCGTTTAGAAGCACGAATGTACGCGAGAAAAAAGCAAACCATATATAAACCGCCGCCAAGCCGAATATATGATAAAATGGCAGGAAAACAAGCTGCTTGAGCTGCCCTTTGTAATGCCTTTTAATGGCGGGGCATTTGCGCGTTATCGCGCAGCTGTCGACTATCTGCGCCGCAATTTCCTTGGCTGTATATGCGCAGATTTTTAAGTGCGATGACGTCCCTGACGACATTACGAGAAGCTCGCTGCCGAACGGCTGCAGCCGCGTTTTTTCGTTAGACGGAGTTATTTCTTCGCAGCGTATGGTTCGGACGCCGAAGTCAACGTCGCGGTCGACTATAACGGCGCCTACATCGTATGTTGATATGGCTTCGCCGAGCGTAATTTTATCCAAGCGAAGGTTCATCAAAAGCGGCCTGTATCCGCAGCTGAGCACAGCCCACAGCATTTCTATCCAATCGCGGCTGTTGTTCATGTATATGCCGACTATACTGCCAAGCGGGAGATCCGACAGAATACAGGACAGGGTTTTGGAACGCTTATCTATGGAATCACGGCATTCGCCGTAAGTGGTGTATACTATTTTGTAGCCGACGCTTTGCTCAAACATGGTATTTTCGCGCTCGGAAAACATCAGCTCATACAATGCCTGAAAGCTTTTTTCGGATTTTTCAAGGCGCACAAGCTTTGCCCTTATAAATCCGTCGAGCGTCCTATATCCGTCTATATTGCTTTTTTGCATGTTGCGACTGTCCAACTTTCGTTAAAGTAACGCATCAATGCTTTAGAGAATCCTCGATAAACCGAACGATATCGTCAATCAGCGATTTTTCGGTCTCGTCAGCTTCGAGGCCGGAGCCGTCGTCGGAGCGTGGAAGCACACCTAAGTGGTCGGCGTGACCCGCGGCGTCAACGAGCAGGCATGATACGTTTTTGTTGCCGCTTTCGATTCCCTTACAGTATGCGCTCAGCTCGTAAGGCACTATGGTGTCGTCGGCGCTCTGAACGAGCAGCACGGGCCAAGCGGCATTCTCAAGGGCTTCTGCGGCGGTTTTGTCGCCATCCGCGCCCGAGGTTATGCGATCACGCATCCACAGGAACGGTCTTCCAAGGTTTGCGAACACGGAAACGTATTTTTCCGCGCAGCTTACCATTAGATCCGTTGTAGTGTTACAGCCCGCAACCGCGATGACGGCGGCCGGAGAAGCATCGGCGTTGTTCATGGCGGTGAGAACGCCATAGGCACCCATGCTGTAGCCGAACAGCACAACGGGTATGTCGGACAGCTCGGATCTCGAAGCTACATAATCCAATGCCGCCAAGGTATCGTACCGCGCCTGCTGAATGCCAACAATGCGATCTCCGTCGCTTGTTCCGGCAGCCGTGCCGTCGAACGTCAGCACGGAGAACCCTTGCTTTGTAAAGCTCTTTACCAGCAACGAAAAGCAATCCTGATCGTCGTGGAAGCCGTGAACCATAACGATAAGAGCCCGCGATTTCTCGACGTTGTACAGCCATCCGCGAAGCTGCACACCTCTGCTCTGAAATGTTACGGAGTCGGCGTCGCAGGCCACACTGCTTACCGGCGCGGAATTGCTTTTCTGCGGCTCTGCGCGCCGAAAAATCCGACCGCAGATCAGTTCGGTAGCCCCGATGGACACGACGGTAACAATTATCAATGTCCCGGCTATGCCCTTAAAGATCCGTTTTTTGAGGCTATTCTTTTTATCCACAGGTATTCCTCATCGTCCTTACGGACGGCATTGCAACGCATAAAGCACCGGCTTTTCAAGTCATCGAGTACCGTATCTTATGCCGTCGCAACGTTAGTATTTAGTATATCAACGCATATGTGCAAAGTCAACCATAATCGACAAAACCGCGCGAAAACAGACAGGCATACTCAGGCTTTGCGCGGATGCCGTTCACGATTGATTTTACCGTTTGATGCGCTGCGTCATACGCATATTTTAGGCGCATACCATCTTAAAATATGCGAAGTGTGATTTACAGTTTATGTATGATTCTCGAGATGGGTTCTGTACTGTTCATGCGCACCGTTATTCAAATAAACGCTGCAGAATTCCGATGTTTCCCGAGTTATTTGCTTGCAATGGATTACAATGCTTTCTTGAGAATTAATCAAAACTATTTATAGAACAGAAGAAATCTAACGCGTAAAAAACCGCAATTTTGCATCAAAATCACGGTTTTAATATGGTAGCGGCGATCCGATTCGAACGGATGACAGGCCGGGTATGAACCGACTACTCTAGCCAACTGAGTTACGCCGCCATTGGTTGCGGGGGAAGGACTTGAACCTACGACCTCCGGGTTATGAGCCCGACGAGCTACCGACTGCTCTACCCCGCGTCGGCTTGCTGTTTATCAGCAATTGGTATGATAGCATAAGTTGCGACGGCAGTCAAGCACTAATTTTTAATTTTGCAAAAAAAACGTTTCGCGTTTGCAAAGCTGCCGCACAACGGGACGAATTCTTAATAAAACAGCTTTTTCGGTAATTGTTTGTGTTGACAAGTCATATGATTGTATTGTAAAATCTAAACAGGGTAGGGTACGTAGTAACGGAATAAGCTCACAAACCATTCTGCACGTTACATAGACGTGTGCAGTATGCTTGCATATGTATACCCGTTGCTCGTAGAGATTCCTTAAATTAAGATAATCAGGTGCTTTCGAGCACTTAGGGTTCAAAGCCTAAAACCATTGCGACCTTGAATTGAGGACGTTAGTTAAAAGAATAGGAGATTTACAGGTGAACAGAGATACATTGCAGGAGAAAAGTTTGGCCGATCTTCGTACGATCGCGAAGCTTCAGGGTGTGAAATCCATTACAAAATATCGAAAGAGTGAGCTTGTTGACATCATCATGGCCGGAGGCAATGCGGACGCATTGGATAATTCGTCTGCGAGTTCGGAAACGGCTGCGAGCGTGTCGAATGTGTCCGCTGATGAAGCTGTTCAGCCTCAGAACACCGTTCAGCAGCAGCCCGTAAAGCAGGAACCTGCGGATATTCAGCGGGAGGTGCCGTATCAGCAGCCGAACGACGACAGAATGATGAGCGGAAGCTATGTGCGCCAAATACAGTATCAGCAGCCGGCGCAGTATAGGGACAATCGTCAGCAGTATCAGCCGCGCCGTCAGTACGATCAGCGCCAAAATGACGGCTATTACCGCGACCGCTCGAGTAACGATTATCAGCGCGGCGACAAGGGCGGATATCAGCAGAGAAGCCAGCAGTATTACGGTCAGGATTACGGAAACGGCTATCAGCGGCGAGACTATCAGCGGCAGGATAATTACCGCCAGGATTATCAGCGCCAGGACAATTATCAGCGCAGGCAGCAGGATTATCAGCGTCAGGACAATTATCAGCGTAGGCAGCAGGATTATCAGCGTCAGGATTATCGCCAGGACTACCAACGCCAGGACTATCAGAACCAGGGCTATGTTCAACGCAATGACAGCTATCAGATTCCTGCGGAAAATGCAGCTATGCGCGTTGGCGAAGATATTGATATGACGAAGGCCGCCGATGGAGTGCGCGAGCCGCGTACGGAGCTTAACCCGGGCGTAGTGGAGCTGCTTGCATCGGGAGAATGCTCCGATGTTGAGGGCGTGCTTGAAATAATGCCCGAGAATTATGGCTTCCTTCGTTGCAAAAATTACATGCCCAGCCCGAATGACATATATATTTCCATAGCTCAGATAAAGCGTTTTTCGCTCAAGACGGGCGACCTTATAAAGGGCAAGGCGCGTCCCACGCGCGACGCGGGTGATAAGTATCTCGGACTGCTTTATGTCGACTCGGTAAACGGCGAAGATCCTGAAAAAATCCGCGGAAGAAAGCCGTTCGAGGAGCTTGTTCCGGTATTCCCCGATGAAAGACTTACGCTCGAGACAAAGAATATGAGCAGCAAGGATGCGCTTTCCGTAAGGCTTATCGATCTTATAGCGCCTATCGGAAAAGGGCAGAGGGGTATGATTGTCAGTCAGCCTAAGGCGGGCAAGACGACGCTGCTCAAGCAGATCGCAAACGGTATAACGGAAAACTATCCGGATATCCATCTTATTGTATTGCTCATAGACGAGCGCCCGGAAGAAGTTACCGATATGCAGCGCTCTATAAAGGGCGAGGTCCTCTATTCGACATTCGATGAGCTGCCTGAGCACCATACAAAGATATCCGAAATGACGATTGAGCGTGCGATGCGTCTTGTTGAGGGAGGGAAGGATGTAGTAATACTTCTTGACTCGATAACGAGGCTTGCGAGGGCGTATAACCTTACGATTCCGGCGACGGGCAAGACGCTTTCGGGCGGTATGGATCCTGGAGCGCTTCATAAGCCCAAGCGTTTCTTTGGCGCGGCGCGCAATATTGAGAACGGGGGAAGCCTTACGATAATAGCGACGGCTCTTACGGAGACGGGAAGCCGCATGGATGATATCGTTTATGAGGAGTTCAAGGGTACGGGCAACATGGAAATACACCTTGACAGAAAGCTCTCCGAAAAGCGCATATTCCCCGCAATAGACATCTATAAATCGGGTACGCGCCGCGATGAAAAGCTTCTGAGCAGCGAAGAGCTGGAGGCCGTCTACACGATAAGGCGCATGCTTGCCAACGGCAATAATGCGGCGGTGACGGAAAAGGTTATCGACATGCTCCACAAGGCTGAAAGTAACGAAGAGTTCATAAGATTGCTTTCGCTCAAGCTCAAGGCGCTTGAAAAAGAGGGATACTCGCTCGGCAGAACGTATGACAAATAGCTTTTAATGATAAAATGCGGTGCGGCTTGAAAAGGCCGCACCGTTTTTGATTTATTTAAGGAAAAAGCATCGTTATTCGCTAATGATATGTAAGGATTATTCTGTCTGTGCAAGCCCGAGCTGCTTTGCGATGCGCTTGGCAGTGGGTGTTGCGGCAAGCCCTCCGCGCGCTGTTTCTCGCAGGTCGGCGTCCATGGCTTTGCCGATGCTTTTCATTGCCGCCACACATTCGTCAAACGGTATTAGGCTCGATATGCCCGAAAGTGCGAGGTCTGCCGACAATACGGCATTTGCCGCGCCTATGGCGTTTCGTTTTATGCATGGACATTCGACAAGACCTGCAACCGGATCACAGACAAGACCCATTATGTTTTTGAGTGCAATGGCTGCTGCGTCGAGCGCCATATGCGGCGTGCCTCCGCTCAACTCGGTAAGAGCCGCCGCCGCCATAGCGGCGGCTGTACCCGTTTCAGCCTGGCAACCGCCGACAGCGCCCGCCGTAGTTGCCTTATTTGCTATGATAAAGCCGATGGCGCTTGCCGTGAAAAGCCCGAGTATGAGGGCGGAGTCGTCCCAGCCGCGTTCTTCTCCGCATACTATGAGAGTTGAAGGGAGTATGCCGCTTGACCCCGCAGTTGGTGCGGCGACAATCTTGCCCATAGAAGCGTTTACTTCTACGACGGCCATTGAAGATGCGACGATGCGGGCCATGCGTTCGCCCATTAGTGCGCGCGACTTGTATCTATACAGTCTCTCTGCATCTTCGCCGGTAAGCCCCGACACTGACGACTGATGAACCTCTATGCCTTCCTTTATCGAAGTGCGCATGGTAGCGAGGTTTTTAGACATTTCATCGATTATATCGGTGCGCGTCATTTCGCCGCGCAGCACTTCACGCCGTATCATTGCTTCGCCGATGGTTATACCTTCGGCCCTGCATATGCTTAAAAGCTCATCGCCCGAAGAGAAGAAATAATTCATACGCTTCTAACCTCGCTTATTTCAGGACACCAGTCAAGTATGAGCTGCTTTGTGCGCTCGGGAACCTGAGTATCCGTTTCGATTATCATGTAGGCTTCGTTGCTCTTTTGATGTCTGAAAACGCGCATAAACGCAACGTTTATCTGCTCGCGTGCCAATATGCTCGTTACGCCGTTAATGACGCCGGGAACGTCTCGCTGGCGTATGATGAGTGTGGGGTATTCGCCCGAAAATTCAACCTTTAAGCCGTTTATTTCTGTTATGACGATGCTTCCGCCTCCGATTGACGACCCGACGACATCGGTGACTTCGCCTTTTGAATCGGTTATTCGTATACGAGCGGTGTTTGGCTCATCGACGTCCTCATCGCTGTATTCTATTACAAGCTCCACACCGGCCTCCTGCATTAACAGCATGGAGTATCTTAGCCGCTCATCGTCGGGTTCCATCCCGAGAACGCCGGCAGCGAGAGCCTTATCCGTTCCGTGGCCGCGGCCGGTTTTCGCAAATGAGCCGTAGAGCGTAAGCTCGGCCTTTTTAACATTCCCACCGGCTATTTTCCAAGCCATGTAGCCGAGCCTCGCCGCACCTGCGGTGTGAGAGCTGGACGGACCTATCATGCGCGGCCCAATTATATCGAATGCGCTATAATCGCTCATAAGCACCTCCTAACCTAGTATAATTATACCACACAAGAACAGAAAAATATATATTTTGCACAAACTTTTCGTAAATGCGCCACGACGTATGCTATAATCAAGCAAAAAAGGGGATGCGAAATGAATATCGACGAATTGGCGACGCCTGCGTTCTTGGTGGACATGGATATACTTGAAAGCAATTTGCGCAGCGTTTCTGAGCTTTGCCGCAAGCATGAGAAAAAGCTTTTTCCTATGACAAAGACACATAAGAGCGTCGATATAGCCGCGCTGCAGCTCGAATGCGGTGCGGACGGCTTTTTGACGGGTACGCTCGATGAAGCGGAGATGCTGATGGAGCTTGGGAAGCCCATAATGCTGGCATATCCGTTTGCCGGCGAGGAAAATGTGCGCCGCATAGTGCGGATGGCAAAAAGCCGCCGACTTATTTTGTCGCTCGACTCTTTTGAGGCGGCGGCTGCGTACGACAAGGCATTTTCGGAATGTGGGGTACGCGCAAAATATCTGCTCATAACAGACGTGGGTTTCGGAAGATTCGGCGTTGCTCCCGATGCGGCAGGAGAGATGGTCGAGCGTATATCGGATGCTTGCGACACGCTTGAATTTGCGGGGATCGCCTCACATCCGGGGCAAGTATACGGCTGCACGGAGCATTCGCAGCTCGGCGCTGTTGCAAATGCATCGCACAAGGCGTTTGAGGACGCGGTTAATTCACTTAAAAAGTATGGATTTGCGCCCAAAATAGTTGCCGCAGGATCTACGCCCACTATACAGTGGGATGTCCTGTCGCCGCTGATAACGCATATACGTCCGGGCAATTACGTCTATAATGACGTTATACAAATAGCGCTCGGCGCAGCAAAAGAGGATAACTGCGCTATGACGGTGCTTGCTGCCGTTATAGCGATGCACGACGGCAAGCTAATGCTCGATTGCGGCAGTAAATGCCTGGGGCTTGACAAAGGGGCGCATACGAATGACTCGATAGTTGGATACGGACGAATAAAGGGACATGACGAGCTGACAATATATGCGCTTTCCGAAGAAGTCGCAAAGGTGAAGATAAACGGAACGGCAGAATTAAAGGTAGGAGATAAGGTCAGGATGATACCTAACCATGCGTGCGCAGCGGCGAATATGACGAGCTGGATTATCGGAGTGCGCGGAAATGAGGTGGAGCGCATTATTGAAAACAACATGCGCGGTAATTCGAAAAAGCCGCGAATCCTTATTTGAACTGAAAGCTGCCGCGAATAAAGCGACAGCTTTTTGATGTTTGGGACTTAAAAGCATACTATTCAGCTTTAATTCCTGCCGCCGCATATGACGCGACAAAGCCGCCGTCTATGGTAAGCTCTGCCGAGAACGGCTCGCCGCAGTCCGTTTTTATGACGAGCGCTTCGCCTGCGCCGAGCGCATAGCGCGCACCGCAAAGCTTTACGCCCACTTTGCCGCGCGGGGCGTATACGATGCGAACAAGATATGCGCCATCGTCCGAAACGGAGGCGTCGCTTGTAAAAACGTTCATTTGTCCGAATGCGCGCTCCTTTCGAAGCATTAGATTGAAGTCGGTTATTCTTCCGCGGCTGACTGTTTCGCTTGCGCCGTCGAACTCATGCACGGTATATGGCGGAATTAAAATTTCTGCCGCGCCGTCATGTGAAAGCGAAAAACTGTGATCAAGCGATACAATTAAGCGCGAATAACCGTAGAGCCGTGTGAATGCAGACACTTCTTCGTCGACCGTTGCCGAGCTTATACGAAAAAGGAAATTCCTGTCGGAATATTTTGCGCTGTCTGGAAAAATCAATATTTCGCTCGTCGTTCCGCCGCTCCAAAGCGACACGTTTATATCATCGCGCGTGAGTTTTACTGATTTCATATGGCCTCCTAATCAGAAAAGCATGGATATTGCCTGAACAATTACGCCTGTGACGGCGCCTACGGCGTATAGCGCCGCAAGAATCGCAAGGTTTTGCGTCATGTTTTTATTTGAGCGGAAAAGCACAAGCAATCCCATGCCTGACGCAGTGCAGAAGCCGGCTACAGCGGAGCCGAGGCTGAGTGCGCCCTCCATGTACATGTTTGCGAGTATTACGGACGGGGCGCAGTTTGGGATAAGACCGATGAGCGCCGAGATAAAGGGCTGGAACACGCTGTTGCTGAGCAAAAGCGCATGCAGCTTGTCCTCACCGAGAAGGAACACGAGAACGCCGAGTATTACCGACGAGATCAGCACGAAAAGGAAGACCATGACTGTGCGCTTGAGGGCGTTTATTATGAACGAACGCTTTGAGTTGCACGAACAGCCGCAGCCTTCATGGCAGTGCTCCTCATGTTCGTGCATAATAGAATGTTCCGTTATACCATGGGATTGATTTTTGAATATTGCGTCTGCAATATATCCGACGACAATAGCGACGATCGATTTTATGCCGATTATAACGAGTACCTTGCTTATGTTGGACACGTTGCCGAGCATGACTATTATCGCTTCGTCTGACGTTGAAATGAATACGGCAAGAAGCGTGCCTACCGATATCACACGCTGAGCAAAAAAGCTTGAGGCCATGACGGAAAAGCCGCATTGCGGAATAAGGCCGAAAGCGGTTCCGGCGAGCGGACCGAGCCGCGAGGCCTTGACGAAGGCGTGAAGCACACGCTCCGAAGCCCTGTGCTCAAGATATTCGAGCGCAAAAAATGTGACCAGCAGAAAAGGAAGCATTTTCAGCGCGTCAATCAGCGCGTCAAGCAATACATCAAGCATTATTGAAACCTCGATTCAATTCTTTACTCCGCTTATTCTACCACAGACTCTGCTCGGCGCAAGCAAAAGCATATGAAAAACTGCGTCTCAAACGGCACACATATTTTTGGCAAGCCTTGAGAAACTATTCTATTATAAAAGGAGATTAACAATGGATTACATAAAAATCGGCATCGCATCGATAGCGTCAATAATAGTGATGTTTTTGGTGACGAAGCTGCGCGGCAACAGGGTAATATCGCAAATGAGTCTATTCGACTATGTCAGCGGGATAACGATAGGCTCAATTGCCGCTGAGATGGCGACGGAGCTTGAGAATATGACAAAGCCGCTGCTTGCTCTCATAATATATGGCGTAGTGACGTTTACGACGGCGGCTATATCGTGCAAGTCTGTTAAATTCAGGTCTTTTGTATCAGGCAAGCCTATGATACTATATGATAATGGTAGAATAAACGTAAAAAACATGCGCCGTGCCAAGATAGACATTAATGAGTTTTTGTCGAATGCGCGGGCAAGGGGCTTTTTTGACCTGAGCAATATAGAAACCGCTGTTTTCGAACTCAACGGCGACATAAGCTTTCTGCCGAAGGAAAACAGGCGGCCGGTTACGCCCGAGGATATGGAGATGTCGCCCGAGCAGCAGTATTTATTGATGAATGTAATAATCGACGGCAGGGTAATGTGGGAAAACCTGAGGGCCACGGGAAACAACGAGAAATGGCTTGAAAAACAGCTTGCTCTTCAGGGAATAGGCGATCCATCGATAATAGCGCTTGCAACCTGTGACAGGAATAACAGCCTTTCCGTGTATAAAAAAATTGTTAGCAATCATAAAAATAGCTTGAAATGATAGAAAATCATGCTATAATAAGAATGATAATAATTATTATTCGGAGGGCATCGTGATCTATTCTAAGCAGCGTGAAGGCATTCTCAGAACATTGAGGTACGAGCTTAATCACCCAACCGCAGAAGAGCTGTATACTCATCTTAAGGAGAGAGAGCCCAGCTTGAGCCTTGCGACCGTATACAGAAACTTAAATCAGCTTTCAAAAATAGGCAAGGTGATGAGGATAGAAGTGCCTAACGGCTCGGACAGGTTCGACAGCATTGCGGACGGTCATTACCATCTGATATGTGAAAAGTGCGGTAAAGCGGTCGATATTGCAAAAGATGCCATTCCCGACACGGTAGAGGCAGCACAGAAATACAGCGGCTGCGAGGTAAAGAAGGCGAGCATTCTGTTCTGCGGCATATGCCGTGAATGCAAAAATAAATGAAAAGGAGAAGTTTCATGGAGTTTAACGGATCAAGGACACAGGCGAATCTGATGGCGGCGTTTGCCGGAGAATCTCAGGCAAGCATCAAATATGGGTATTATGCTTCGGCGGCGAAAAAGGAAGGCTATGTGCAAATAGCCGACATATTCACCGAAACCGCTGGAAATGAGCGCGAACACGCAAAAATATGGTTCAAGCTGCTTCACGACGGCAGAGTGCCTGATACCATTACGAATTTGAAGGATGCGGCAAGCGGTGAAAACTATGAATGGACAGATATGTACGCGAAGTTTGCGCGTGAAGCGCGTGAGGAAGGCTTCGAGCACATAGCGAATCTCTTTACGGCTGTAGGCAACATCGAAAATTCGCATGAAAAGCGCTATAATAAGCTTGTTGCCAATATGGAGGGGAACAAGGTGTTCCACCGCGATGTAGCGGTCGTATGGATCTGCACAAACTGCGGCCATATCCATATAGGTAAGGACGCGCCTCAGGTTTGCCCCGTATGCGCACATCCGCAGGCGTACTTTGAGATAAAGAGCGATAACTATTAAGCAATAGTTTTAATGCATGGCATAAGCCCCTCCCGAAACCGTGGAGGGGCTTTGCGCTGCCACTCGTTCAAGACGGGGGCTTTATGAGAATCGGTTCATTTTCATAATGTCGACGCCCGCACTCAGCATTAGCTCATACAGCCTTGGCAGGGGCATTCCTATTACATTGAAGTAGTTGCCGTCTATCTTTTCGACGAACATTCCGAACATGCCCTGAATGCCGTACGCGCCTGCCTTGTCAAGCGGGTCGCCGGTTGCAACATATGCGTCGATTACCTCATCGGAGAGATCGGCGAATGTAACATACGTCGTATCGTGGCAGACAAGTTTTTTTTCGTCAGTCATTACGCAAAGCCCGGAATAGACGGTGTGCGTTTTGCCGCTCAAAAGGCGCAATATGCGCTTGGCGTCATGCGCGTCTGTCGGTTTGCCTATGACCTGCCCGTCATATACGACTATTGTATCTGCGCCTATGACGAGGCAGTCGCTTCGAGCGGATTTCACCGCTTCGCATTTTACGGACGCGAGGCGCCTAACGAGCGTCGCGGGGTCGTCTTCCAATATTGCGGACTCGTCGGCATTGCTTGGAACGACGGAGAAGTCAAGTCCGACGAGCTGCAAAAGCTCGCGACGGCGCGGTGATTTTGAAGCAAGAATTATTTCCATGCGCTTCGATAGCTCCTTGTTACAGTATACCTATGGAGCATATCACCTATAAACCGCCTAATCAAGCAAAAAAACTCATATGGCGCCAAAAGCGCGGCCGCTGCCGTCGGCGGAGCGGTTTTGATCTATGGGCTCGAACGCTGAAAGGTTTTCAAGCATCTTCAAGGCGCCTATTATGACGCAATCGCCACAGCCATCGGCTATATGCGTTTTGATGCCCGTTTCTTGAGCCACACGCTCGCAAAGCCCGCCAAGGAGCGCTCCGCCGCCCGTGAGAGTAATACCGGTATCCATTACGTCGCCCGCGAGCTCGGGAGGCGTTGAAGCGAGCGTATCTTTAATTGCGCGCACAATGAGATCGGCCGTCGGTTCTATGGCGCGCGAAACATCGGAGGCCTTTATTTCTACGGTATCCGGCAGGCCTGTATCCATGCGGCGGCCCTTTATGCGTATCATGCGTGTATCGCCAAAGCAGTTCAATCCCGTCATAAGCTTTAGATTTTCGGCGGTTTTATCGCCGATTATGAGCCCGAATTTTCTTAAAACCGGAGTCCTTACTCCTATAACTGTCTCTTTCTCAATT
>JABLTK010042011.1_pt1 | contig 30102 bp, 24 predicted proteins | sample 7160131 | NCBI WGS metagenome assembly JABLTK01 (sample SAMN14651221, study PRJNA627086) | human gut metagenome | isolation source: feces | host: Homo sapiens
GACGGCACAATTATAAACCACAATAAAAACCGTTTTGATGATTTAATGGCAGGCTGTCTGCTGTTTATGCTTGATAAAAACGAACAGGACAGCAGATATAAGAAGGCACTCGATACACTCACATCTGAAATTGAAGGCTGGCGTACTAACGCAAAAGGCGGTTTCTGGCATATGCAGGACGATGACGGTACTCCCAACCAAATGTGGCTGGACGGGATATTTATGTACGGTCCGCTTGCAGCCGAATACGACAAAACCTACGGCACAAACAGATTTTTTGATACTGTAAACACACAGCTTAATATAATGTGGGATAATATGTACGTTAAAGATGCTGGTTTATTAAAGCACGCATGGGATTGCAGCAAAAAAGCCTCATGGTCGGATAAGGAAACAGGACTTTCGCCGGAATTTTGGGGACGTGCAATAGGCTGGTACTGTACGGCGCTCATGGATTTATATGAACGTATGCCCGAACAATACCATGAAAATCTTGCCGAAAAGGAAAAAACTCTGATTAATTCACTGATTAAATATCAAAAACCCGAAAACGGATTATGGTACGAAGTGGTTGATAAAAACGACAGACCCGATAATTGGCCGGAGCTGTCATGCTCAAGCTTGTTTGTATATGCAATCTGCAAGGCATATAACCTCGGAATAATTGATAAGTCGTATATGGAATATGCAAAAAAGGGATATGAGGGCATTATATCAATGCTCGAAACCGATGAGGACGGGTATCTTTCGGTAGGACACGTATGTATCGGAACAGGTGTCGGTGATTATGAATTTTACATAAACCGCCCCGTGTGCAATAATGATTTGCACGGCCTCGGCGCATTTTTGTATATGGCAACAGAATATTCACGGGCTTTGGATAAATAAATATATAATGGCGTACATACTGCCAGATATGTTGCAGATGCCAATGTGCTTAGACTACGTCGGCGGTATACTCCCAAAGCTCATTACTGTTGGGTATTACGGGCTGCATATTGACATTTTCATTCGCAGTCTTTTTACCCCCGCAAGTTCCATTTTATTTTACCACAACTATTGACAAAGAGCCCAAAAAAAATCGGTTGCAACTTTTGATTTGCAACCGATTTTGTCCACAGTCTGCAATGAGTGCAAAAAATAATTTTGTACTCATTTTTATTCCTCAATGTGTATAAGAACCTGTTCGATTATTCTTTTTATGTGGTCATCGTCCAATGAATAAAACGTGTTTTTACCGTTTCGTCTTGCTTTTACCAACCTTGCCTGCTTTAAAGTCCTAAGCTGATGGCTGATCGCAGACTGACTCATTCCGAGTGTTTCAGAGATATCAAACACACACAGCTCTTTATCAAACAAAGTCCACAAAATTCGTATTCTTGTATTATCGCCGAATATTTTGAATACCTCCGCAAGGCGTGAAATAAGCTCATCACTCGGTATCTCATTTTTTAGCCTTTCCACTACCGATGGATTATATCTGCAATTTTCGCACTGGAAATCCTCTGTCACAATATCACCCTCTCCGTATGTATATTATATTCCTTTTTTCTCTTTTTGTCAATCAGTTAAAATATTCGTCAAAACACTTCATATTGCGAAGTACTTTTATTATTTCCGTATAGTCCGCCTCTATTCTTTTTATGCAGTCCCGGCAAAACGAACGGCGCAGATTTTCATCATCACGCATCTGCTGCTTCATTCCCCACAAATGAGTAAAGCTTTTATTTTCTTTATAAAGCTTTTCCAGCTCTGTAATTCCGGTCACATTTATACCTTCGGCTTTTGCGCACATATTAAACAGCCTTTGCTCGGCAAATATCATATAATGCAGCCTGTCTCCGGTATCTTCCGCATTTTCCATAAACCGAACAGCAGCATCTGTATATCTCTTTACGAAATTTTGATTTTTGACCGCATAAAAAGCAGTATTACAGGCATTTATATCCCAATCGAGCCATTCGGGAAAAGAGTACTTTTCGTTCATTTTAAAAAACTCTTTCGGCGGATAGACCTCCGTAATATCTTCAAAATGAATTACCGCCGTGTCCGAATAGGCGTCAAAGTCAAGCTTATCCCAAACAATAAAATCCGTATCCATAACTGCAACAGGCATTTTCTGCGCTTTAAGCGCAAAAATCTTTCCGCACGCCCAAAAAATTTCCGGATTTATATTTTGAGGAATATCGTCAAGCTCCGTACTTATTCCGTCATTCCACAAAACATCAAGACCGCAGCCGCGAAAAAAATCCGCACCGTTGCTGTCGGTCACAAGCGCTATACTGCCGTTGTTTTTACGCCAGCTCATTGCAGAAATTACTGCTGTAAGAATTTCAAAATCCTCAAGCTTAAACGTCTTTGGTCTTGTCCAGCAAACATGAATCGCTCTCATAATGCCGCTCCGATCAGATTAATTCCGTATCCGTTCACCGATACGCCTATGTATGTTTCCGACATATTCCCAAACGAACCCAATACCTCCGCAAGCTTTTTCTCTGAAAAAGCGGGAATTATCCCCGAAAACACTATTTTGAACCTGTCCGCAAATTCCTTGTCAAAATCAGCCTTTACAATAACCTCGCCCAAAGCTGTGTATTTCATGTCGGGAACAGGCGGAATTGTAAATTCATTATCGCACAGCAATATTGATTTGCTGCCGCAGTCAATTGCCGCAGTCAATTCCTCCTGCGTAAACACACTACTATCAAACATATTACCTCACCTGCTTATATTATACCGCATATACCGGCACAAAAGCAATACATAATTTATTTAAAAAGCTTTTTTTGAGCAATTTTGTTAAATTCTGCCCCAAACAGAAATATATCCATACAAAAATACAGCCAAAACATGAGAAACACAACCGCCGTCAGACTTCCGTAAACATACGAATAATTCGAAAAGTACTCTATATAAATCGAATACGCATACGAAAATCCTATCCAGCCTGCCGACGCCAGAAATGCCCCCGGAATCTGTCTTTGAATACGCATTTTCTCGTTCGGCAAAAACGTATAAAACAAAGAAAAGCACATCGTAAGCAATATCAAGCCCACAAATATACGCATATCCATAAGGAACATCAGAATATCGGAGAATATAAAGGATTTTTCCTCCAGCATCTCACTTAATCTTTTTCCCGCACCGAACAGCACAAATGCAAAAATCATCAGCGCAAGAAAGCATATGGTATAAACTACCGCTATTATTCTGCTGTAAAAATAATTCGGCAGTTTTTTTACGCCTGCCACATTATTAAGTCCCGTATACAGCGCCATAAATCCGCGCGACGCAAGCCACAGCGCCGATACTGCCGTTACCGATATTATGGATATATTGGATGAATTATTAAAAATCTCATTTGTAATATCCTCAACCCACGGTACTATTTTTGACGGTATATACTGATTTATCAAATGTATAATGTCCGATTCGCTGAACGGTATAATAAATTGCAGCACAGCCAGCATAAGCATCATAAACGGAATGGCTGAAATAATCAGAAAAAACGATGCCTGAGCGGCATACATTCCTATATTATCCTCCACCGTACAGCTTGCAAATTCATTTATATACGAAATAAGCTTCTTTATTCTTTCCATTTAATTCTCCGACCATAATATTATAAAAATTCCCGCCGTTATGTCGCTATTATATCACTATATGCACCGAATGTCAAATAAATTCACGATAACAAATAATAACGGATGACAGTTTTGCATTCTGCCACCCGTTATTATTAATCTGCTTTAAGTACAACCTTACCAACATTCTGTCCTTTGTACAAAAGATCCTGTGCCGCTTCCGCTTCCGTTATCGGTAAAATCTTATATATTGTAGGCTTGACCAATCCCTCGGAAACCTTCGGAAACACATCTTTTACAATCGCCGCTAAAATCTGCGCTTTTACTTCCGGCGTTCTCGAACGCAGCGTGCTGCCTATAATTCTTACGTTTTTTACGTATATATTCTTCAAATCAATTTCCGTTTTCTGCCCTGCCAGAGCCGCAATCATAATCCATCTCGCACCATGGGTCAGATAATGTATACATTTACCCATGACCTCGCCGCCCAGACAATCAATAGCAACATCAACGCCGTGTCCGTTGTCAAGCTCCCGCTTTAAAACCTCCGTAATATCTTCTTTCGATGTGTTTACAACCACGTCCGCGTTCAGGCGCTTTATTGACTGTGCAATTTCATCGGATAAAACAGTTGTTATAACACGCACGCCAAACGCTTTTGCCATAGGAATTATAACGCTTGCCAGTCCGCTCGCTCCGGCATTCATCAAAAGAGTGTTGCCCTCTTTGATTTTCCCCTCCCAAAACAGGTTTAAATATGCCGTTGCAAACGCTTCTGGAATAGCTGCCGCCTCTGCCATTGTGCAGTTTTGCGGAACAGGCATAAGCATATCGTATTTTACCGTCACATACTCCGCATAGCCGCCGCCGCCCAAAAGTGCGCATACCTTATCTCCGATTTTCCATTCGGATTTTTCCTTTGCGCCGTCTGATAAAGCCACTATTTCACCCGAAATTTCAAGTCCCATCCACTCGGGACAGCCTTCCGGAGGAGGATAATCTCCCTCTCGCTGCATTAAATCCGCACGGTTCAATGCTGCATATTCAATTTTAACCAAAACCTCTCCGTCTTTCATTACCGGATCGGGTACATTATCCCATCTTAAGCTTCTGTCATCATTTACTAATATTGCTTTCATTTTTGTAATCCTTTCTTATCATGATTTATTTCTCATAATGTTTCTTCCGCCGTCCGCAAGAACATTAACTCCTGTTATAAACGCCGCCTTATCTGACGCCAGATACATAATTAAATCTACTATTTCCTGCGGTTCGGCAGCCCTGCCCATAAGTGTTTTCATTCCTGCCATGCCCGGGCGCGTAAGAACCGGTCCGGGTGAAACGCAGCAAACGCGCACATTATATTTTGCACCGTACAGTGCAAGCGATTTTGTAAGTCCGTTCATGACTCCGCTTTTTGACGTAGAGTATGCAACGTTACAATCGCAGCCCTCTTCGCCTGTAATCGAACCGATATTGATTATTACTCCGCTTTTTTGTTTTGCCATCTGCTGCAGCACCGCATGGTCAAAATAAAACTGTCCTTTCAGATTAACATCTATTCCCCAGTCAAAAACGTCTATCGGAACATCTTTAAACTCTCCGTAATGATATGCGTTAAGCATACGCATTTCTGCACCGCCGGCACAGTTTATCATAACATCGGTGCTGCCGAATTTCTCCACAGCCAAATCACGCGCCGCACACACCTGCTTATAATCACGCACATCTGTCACCGCCGCTGCCGCATTTCCGCCGTTGTCGGTTATTTCCTTAACCTTTTTTTCAAGCGCCTCCTTGTTTATATCTGTCAAAACAACGTTTGCGCCCTCTTTTGCAAAACATTTTCCGCATAAAAATCCCAGTCCCGACGCACCGCCGCTGATAATAACCGTTTTATTTTTAAAATTATACATAATTAACCCTCCGCCGATATTAATTTAACTGCCGATTTTGCCTGTTCCAAAAGCGGCTGAGCCGGAGTGGCAAGTTCGTCATGCTCAACCACACATAAAAACATACCGCCGCATATCATAGGCCCTACAATTCTGTGTTTGCCGCAGTAATCGCCCGTACACAAAAACAGCGCCGGATAAAATTCATCACCGGAAAGCTTTGCGGAAATCCGAATATTTTCCGAAAGCTCTTTACCGTCTGCCGCTCCCGTAACTACCTTGGCAATATCCGCGCCGCGCCGATGCTGCTCCGTTACGTAGCTTACAACATCTTCCTCCGCCATAAATTTGTATGTATGCGACGACATAAGAACCTCTGCGCCCATAGAATGGATTTTTTTAATCAGTTTTTCTTGTTTTTGTATCGCTTCCGCATCGTGCGTCAGTTCACCCTCGGTCTTATTAAATAAATCTCCCATAATGTCAATAAGCTTTGCACCGCATTTTGCCGCGAGCAAAAGCTGCTCTGTTCTTTCTTCATCGGACATATCGCCGTTTATTCCCGTCCGATAATTTGTGACATATGCCGGTTTTCCCTGCATTGCCGAAAAAATCCGTTTAAAACATTCCTCGTTACGGTATTTATGTTCAAGAACCTCTATCTGAACGCCAAACGCATCCGCTCCGCCCTTCAAGCCCTTGTCAATCAGTTCAAGAATCCTGTCAACACTTTTCGCCTGAACCATAACGGTAAGCGTAGGCCGACCTTTTTTCAGAAAATCACAGCTCATTAAATCACTTCTTCCTTTTTTCTTTCAGTATACCAAAATATTTTTATACGTCAATGGCAAAAATAATACTAATTGACATTTTTGATACTATTTTTCATTTTTCCATTGACGATTTTATAAAAAACGAATATAATTAAAATGGTGATTAAGATGAAAAGACTTGAAAATATAATTATTTCGGATATTTGCGAGGTTATAACGATATATTCCGAAACAGGCAGACGATACACCTCCGATTTCAGAAAAAGCTTCGGGTTGTCGTTTTGCCAAAGCGGCAGTATTACATATACAATTAACGGGAAAGATGTGGTTTCCGATACAAGCTGCGCCGTAATACTGCCTTACGGCGGCAATTATACGCTGCGCGGAACAAAAACGGGGTATTTTCCGGTTATAAATTTTCATGCAGTAAATCCTCCGCTAATTTCGGATATAATAAAAATTCCGGTTTCAAATACCGGATATTATCTTAAAGAATACAAAAAATTACAACATTCGGAGATTTTTAATCATTCAGGCTTTGAGAAAATGCAGATACTTTATGAAATGCTGAACCAGCTTTTCAATGAAACAAACGTACTGCACCCTGCGCTCAAAGCAGCCGTTTCCTATATTGAAAACAATTACTCCGATACCGCTCTTACAAATACCGTACTTGCCGATGAGGGCGGAATCAGCGAGGTATATCTCCGAAAGCTTTTTATAAATCAATACGGAATCACGCCAAAGCAATACATTATAAATACCAGAATACAAAAAGCAAAGCAGCTGCTTTCCGAGGACGGTCTTGCGGTTTCGGCTATTGCCGAAAAATGCGGCTTTGCAAATGTGTATCACTTCTGCCGCGCCTTCAAAATGCACTCAAACATGACGCCGTCAGAATATAAAACACAATCCTTCGCAAATCCGCATTTCCTTGTATAACTATTTTTTTCTTCTGAGCATTGCACCGTCCGCAACAGGATAGTCAAGGTGCATATATACGGTCTGTGCCGCATGAGGTGCGGACTGTATTTCGTTATGCTCACCGTCCTCCATACCGCCTACCGTCATTTTATAAAACGGCTTCATCGGCTGCATGACCTCTATTTCCTCGCCCACACTGAATTTATTGCGCTGAGATATTTTTGCAATCCCTGTTTTTTTGTTATAATCCTCAACAATTCCAATCAGGTCATAATCACGTATATAAGAGCTGTCCGTATATACCTGTGCATCCGCTCCCGGCTTTTTAAAATAAAATCCGGTTGTATACGGACGGTGACTTACCTTGCAAAGCTCATCAAATTCGGCTTCATTAAACGTGTAATGCTCCGGATCGTCAAAATAACGGTCTATTTCACGTCTGTACGCGCCGACTATTGTTGCGGTGTAATATGACGTTTTTACTCTTCCCTCTATCTTAAAGCTTGATATTCCGCTCTCAACCAATTCGGGAATGTGCTTTATTGTACACAAATCCTTTGAATTAAATATAAACGTTCCGCGCTCGTTTTCAAAAACATCCATATATTCTCCCGGGCGTTTTTCCTCCACAAGCGAATAGTTCCAGCGGCACGGATGCGAACAAGCGCCGAGATTTGAATCACGGTTTGTCAGATAGTTCGATAAAAGACAGCGTCCCGAATACGAAATACACATTGCTCCATGCACAAATGATTCCAATTCAAGCTCTTTCGGAATTTTACGTCGTATTTCCTTTATTTCTTCAAAAGACATCTCTCTTGCCAGCACAACACGCTTTGCCCCTAATTTATACCACATAGCTGCCGAACGCCAATTTACATTATTCGCCTGTGTGCTTATGTGGATAGGAATTTCCGGCGCAAGTGTGTGCATCATGTCAAACATACCTAAATCACTTATAAGTACCGCATCAAAGCCGAGAGGACGTATCTTTTTTATATAATCCTCAAATTCGTCAATATCTCTGTTGTGAGGGATAATATTCGCCGTCAGATATACCTTTTTTCCGCGTTTATGAGCAAATTCTATGCCCTCTTTCATATCCTCATACGAAAAATTTTCTGCTGCCACTCTCAGGCTGAAAGCCTCTCCGCCGATATATACAGCATCTGCACCGTACATAATGGCAATTTTGAGTTTTTCCAGGCTGCCGCCCGGAGCAAGCAATTCAGGTTTCATCATAACTGTAATCCTTTCTATCCGAAATATTCCTCATCGGACAATGTCTTTACGCTTACGGTAACTCCGTCTCCGAGAGGAAGCAGCGCCGATTCAAGCTGCGGATGCTTCATAAGCGTTTCTATATATTCTCTCAGTCTTGTCACAATCGTAATTTTTCGGCGTATAACGTGCTCATCGTCGGCAGTCATGCCCTTATAAAGCACATTATCCGAAATAAGCATACCGCCCTTTTTCAAAAGCCTTACGCTGTCGTCAAGCATATAAATATAATGAGCTTTCGGCCCGTCAAGAAATATCATGTCAAAGCTTTCATCATCGTCTATATACGCCAGATAGTCCTTTGCGTCTGCCTCAATCACGCTGATTTGCTCCGCCATTCCCGCTTTCTTGATATTTTCTCTTGCAAGCTGCACCATTTCGTTATCATACTCTATTGTATAAATTTTCGCAGCCATTCCGAGAGTTTTTGCCATAAGAATTGACGAATACCCTATTGCACAGCCTATTTCAAGTACCTTTTGAGGTCTTTTTGCCGCACACAAAACTTTAAGCAGCTGCGCCGATTCCGGTTCGATTATCGGTACGCTGTTTTTTTGTGCGTATTTCTCCAGTTCATGCAGAAAATCATCCTCATGCGCCGCATTTTTTCGCAGATAATCAGTTATATACGGAGGTACTATCGCGTCCTTGTCATATTCAACCATTACTGCACTCCTGCCTTTTTCATCGCCGCTTCATGCTCCTCATAAGTTTTTGAGAAAATGTGTCCTCCGTCCTTATCCGCAACAAAGTAATATGCGTCCGTATTTTCGGGATAAAGCGCCGCTTCGATACACGCTATCTCCGGATTGCATATAGGTCCTATCGGGAATCCGGCATGAATATACGTGTTGTACGGTGAATCAATCTTTGTATCCTCTACCGACAAGACAGCCTTTCTTTCACCCAATATATACTGCACCGTAGCACAGGACTGAAACGGCATCTTTGAACGCAGGCGGTTATAAAACACTCCTGCAACCTTTGCTCTCTCCGACTCAACATCGGTTTCGCCCTCTATTATCGACGCCATTGTAACAACCTCGTCAACTGTAAGGTTAAGTTCTTCGGCACGCGCATAATATTCGTCCTTAAACTGCTTGTCAAATTCGGCAAGCATCTCATTTATTATTTCATGCGCCGTCATACCCTTTTCAAAATAATACGTTGACGGGAACAGGTAGCCCTCCATTCTGTTTTCGCGCTCCGGCAGGTTTTTTAAAAATCTGTAATTATAATCATCGGGATTCAGCGCACTGTCAAATTCTTCTGCGCTCACATAACCCGCTTCTGCCAGCCTGTCGCGTATCTGCCGTACGGTAAAGCCTTCCGGTATCGTTACCTTTTCCTGGTTTCGGTTATTTGCAACCATAAGCTCCAAAATATCGGTATAACTCATTCCCGACGAAAGCTCCGCCTTTCCCGGCAGAAATTTTCCGTCATATCCGCCTGTTTTTGACATCAATCTGAATATATACGGATATTTAATAATTCCGTCATTTGCCAGCGTACGGGCAACAGCCGCTGAGCCTTCGCCTTCTTTTACCTCAATCGTAATATTTCCGCCAAGCTTTATCCCCTTAACGTCACTCATAACTATTCCGGTACCAACCGCACAGATTATCACCGCCGCAGCTATGATAATCAATATTGCATTTCTGACCGTATGCTTTTTCTCTTTAACAGTAATACTCATATATAACCTCCGTTCACCGCCGTAAATACACAACGGAAGATTTATTATATCCTCGGATATTATACCACTCAATCACAGAAAAGTCAACAAATTATGCGTATACACAGAAAAATGCCGAAAATCCGCGGCTATATGCCGATACGGATTTCCGGCATTTTTTTAATTTTCGCTGTCGTCATTATCATCATGAAGATGACGGTTATCTATTACACGCTTGGCTTTGCCTTCGCTTCTTTCCATTTCGCCGTGAGAAATCAGATGTACGCTTGCACCGATTCCGAGCTGACTTCTGAGCTTTGACACAAGCAGCTTTTCAACAGACTCTGTATCACCTGTATATTCCGGCACTCTTTCAACATTTATATCAAACGTATCTGTATTATTCTTTCTTCCGACAATAATCTGATAGTTTGCCGATACTACATCTCCGTGTTTTAAGAGAACCTCCTCAATCTGTGACGGGAACACATTTACACCTCTGATAATAAGCATATCGTCCGTTCTGCCTGCCGGTTTTTTCATTCTGACGTGGCTTCTGCCGCACTTACACGGCGCATAAACCAGACGGCACAAATCCCTTGTACGATATCTGATAAGCGGCTGTCCCTCTTTGACAATCGTTGTGAACACAAGCTCGCCGAACTCGCCGTCCGGCAGCGGCTCGCCCGTTTCGGGGTCTACAACCTCCGGAATAAACAAGTCCTCACAAATGTGCATTCCGCGCTGTGCGCTGCATTCATATGAAACACCCGGACCCATAACCTCTGTAAGACCGTAAATGTCATAAGCCTTTATGCCCAATGCGCTTTCTATGCTCTTACGCATTTCCTCCGTCCACGGCTCTGCACCGAAAATTCCCGCCTTAAGCTTAAGCTTGTCCTTTACTCCGGCTTTCTTTATAGCCTCGGCAAGGTACATTGCGTATGACGGCGTACAGCAAAGATGTGTCACACCCAAATCGCACATCAGTCTTATCTGACGCTCTGTATTTCCCGAAGATGTCGGTACAACCGTAGCGCCGATTTTTTCGGCTCCGTAGTGCGCGCCAAGACCGCCCGTAAACAATCCGTAGCCGTAAGAAATCTGAACAACGGAATTTTCATCCGCACCTGCCGCAGTAAGCTGGCGTGCAAACGCATCTGACCAGTCCTCAATATCCTTTCTTGTATAGCCTGCAACAATCTGCTTTCCGGTTGTTCCCGACGACGCCTGTATTCTTACTATATCTTTTTTAGGTACTGCCAGCAAATCAAAAGGATAATAATCTCGCAAATCCTGCTTTGTAGTAAACGGCAGCTTGGATAAATCGCTTAATTCTTTTATATCCTCCGGCTTTACTCCGGCATCGTCCATTCTTTTTCTGTACATGGGAACTTTCTCATATACACGCTTAACCTGTTTTTTCAGAGCGTCAAGCTGATGAGCACGGATTTCCGCTCTTTCCATACATTCTACTTCTTTGTTATAGTACGCCATTTTTAACTTCCTTCCACGGATTTTTATAATTTATATATTATAGCCCAGTTCAAATGCTTTGAGATTCATTTCCAAAAATCTCTCCGGCACGATTTCTTTAATAACCGTTTTCCATGTTTCTTTCGGAATATCCATGCTCTTTGCCAAAACGCCGATAAGCACGACATTTACCGCTTTAATTGTTCCGGCTTCTTCCGCCAAAGGCAGTGCGTCAACAAGCTTTATATTTGTTTTTGCGCTAAGCTTTTCCTCGATATTTTCGGGATATTCCATTGCTCCCGTAATAACGGGCATCGGATTTATCTTCTGATTATTAATCAGTATCTTACCGCCCTTTTTAACATACGGCAATGCTCTGTAAGCTTCAAGCAGTTCAAACGCAAGTATCAAATCCGCCTCGCCCCTGTCTATTATCGGTGAATAAACCTTATCCCCGTACTTAACATATGTAACAACACTTCCGCCTCTCTGGCTCATTCCGTGCACTTCGCTTACCTTTACGTCGTAACCCTCTTTGATAGCTACACCGCCGAGAATACGGCTTGCAAGCAAAGTACCCTGACCGCCGACACCGACTATCATTATATTCATATTCAGTTCACTCCTTTTCACAATACCGGTTATTCCGCTTTCTCTATTGCACCGAACGGACATACATTTACGCATAATCCGCATCCGTTGCATTGAGTCATATCAATCTTCACACCGTCACCGGATGCCGAAATTGCCGGACATCCCAGCTTCATGCACATTTTACATTTTTTGCATTTATCGGTAATTGTGCAGTGACCTGTAAGAATTTTTCTCATCTCGGGAAGAAGTGCGCAAGGTCTTTGTGCTATGATTACCGACGGTTCTTCCTTTGCAAGCTCTGTCTTTACAACTTCTTCAAAATTCTTTATATCAAACGGGTCTGCCACAACCACGCTTTCAACTCCGACAGCCTTTGCAAGAGCAATCAGATTAACCTGCTTTGTGACCTCTTTACGAATTGTGTAGCCTGTGGTCGGGTTATCCTGGTGACCCGTCATGCCGGTAATTGAGTTGTCGAGAATTATTACCGTATTTACGCCCTTGTTATAAACAATGTCAACCAAGCCTGTTATACCCGAATGCATAAAGGTCGAATCGCCGATTACGCTTACAAGCTTCTTTGCAAATTCATTTCCTCTTGCCTTCACCATACCGTGAGCCGCGCTTACAGATGCGCCCATACATATGGTTGTATCAACGCTGCACAGCGGCGCCGCCGCACCAAGCGTATAGCAGCCGATGTCACCGGATACGGTAACTCCCAGCTTTTTAAGAACATAGAACGTTCCTCTGTGAGGACAGCCCGGACACATTACCGGAGGACGTACCGGAATAGTTTCCTCTATTTGTACAGACTCTGCGCCATCCACTCCCAGAACCGCTTTCTTTATCATTGACGGGGTGTATTCGCCAAGCAGTGTAAATGCTTCCTTGCCGATTACATCAACGCCGATTCCGCGGCAATGCTCCTCAATAAACGGATCAAGCTCTTCAATAACAAATACCTTATCGCATTTTGCCGCAAAACTCTTTATCAGCTTTTCCGGCAAGGGATATACTGCACCGAGTTTCAAATAATTAACACTGTCACCCAACGCCTCTTTTGCATAAACATATGCAATACCGGCGCTGATTACACCTATTTTGCTGCCGTTATCCTCAACCGTGTTTAATTCGGTTGTTTCTGTCATTTCGGCAAGTTTTCTCATTCTTTCTTCGACTACAACGTGTCTTTTTATTGCGTTTCCCGGCATCATAACGTATTTTGCCGGATTTTTGTCATAGTCTTTAAGCTGATAATCGGTCTTTTCTTCCTCCTCCACAAGACTCTGCGAATGTGAAACTCTTGTGGAAAGTCTTAAAAATACCGGTGTGTCATACTGCTCGGAAAGCTCATATGCTTTTTTTGTAAATTCCTTACATTCCGCACTGTCAGACGGCTCAAGCATAAGAATTTTTGAAGCCTTTGCATAATGACGCGAATCCTGCTCATTCTGCGATGAGTGCATTCCCTGGTCGTCCGCTACACACAATACCATACCGCCGTTTACGCCGGTATAGCTCGCCGTAAACACCGGGTCTGCCATTACGTTAAGTCCTACGTGTTTCATACACGTCATTGAACGCGCACCGGCAATCGATGCGCCGACCGCAACCTCGCAGGCAACCTTTTCATTAGGCGCCCACTCTACATATATATCGTCATATTTTACTATATTTTCCGTTATCTCCGTACTCGGTGTTCCCGGATACGAAGAAACCACGCTGACACCTGCTTCGTATGCACCGCGCGCAACGGCGGCATTTCCTAACATTAACTTTTTCATTAAAAGCCTTCCTCTCAATTAATATATCTTTTTGATTATATCAAAATTTCGCCGTTTAGTCAACTGATTTCTATCTGTTTTTTTACAATACTTTCTCCGCAGTACATTTTTCTTAATTTCGGCTTCTCGATTTTTCCGGTAGGATTTCTCGGGACATCCGCAAAAATTATTTTTCTCGGGCGCTTATATCTCGGCAAATCGCAGCAGAACTCCATGATTTCCTCTTCTGTGCAGGAATGTCCTTCTTTCAGCTGAATAATTGCCGCGGAAATTTCGCCCAAGCGCGTATCCGGCAAGCCTATAACCGCAACATCGCTTATATTGTCATTCTTTCTTAAATAATCTTCAATCTGTACGGGATAAATATTTTCTCCGCCGGAAATAATTACGTCCTTCGCACGGTCAACCAGATAAATAAATCCGTCGCTGTCCTCTTGTGCCATATCGCCTGTGAGCAGCCAACCGTCTTTTAAAACCTCGTTTGTGGATTTTTCGTCGTTATAATAGCATTTCATAACTCCCGGACCTTTAACCGCAAGCTCGCCCACCTCGCCGCGCTCCACTTTATTTCCGTCGGGGTCTACGATTTTTACCTCCCAGCCGTAACCCGGAATACCGATTGCCCCGACTTTATGTATATTCTCAACTCCCAAATGCACACAACCAGGTCCTATCGACTCGGAAAGTCCGTAGTTTGTGTCATACTGATGATTCGGGAAATACTTTTTCCATCTCTTAATAAGCGACGGCGGCACAGGCTGTGCGCCTATGTGCATAAGTCTCCACTGCTCCAAATGGTAATCCTCGAGTTTTATTTCTCCGCGTTCAATTGCATCAAGTATGTCCTGCGCCCACGGCACTAGCAGCCACACAATCGTACATCTTTCTTCGGAAACAGCTTTTAAAATCCATTCCGGACGAACGCCTCTTAATAACACTGCCTTTGAACCTGAGCGCAGACTTCCGAACCAGTGCATTTTTGCTCCGGTATGATAAAGCGGCGGTATGCACAGAAATACATCGTCCTTTGTGGTTGAATGATGTATCTGCTCAACCTTTGAGGAGTGAACAAGGCTTCTGTGCGCATGAAGAATTGCTTTTGGAAAACCCGTCGTGCCGGATGAAAAATATATTGCCGCATCGTCCTCGTCGGTTATTTTTATATCGGGAGCGATATCGCTTGCGAACTGAACAAGATAATCATAGCTTTCCGCAAATGTCGGGCAGTTTTCTCCGGCATAAAACACTTGTTTCACGTTTTTAAGCTTATCGCATATTTCCTCTACTCTGCCGATAAATTCCGGTCCGAATATCAAAACATCAGAATCCGCAAGCTCCACGCAGTACTTGATTTCTTCTGCCGTGTAGCGATAATTCAGAGGAACGGCAACCGCTCCGGCTTTAAGTATACCAAAGTATATCGGCAGCCATTCAAGGCAGTTCATAAGCAAAATCGCCACCTTGTCGCCCTTTTTTATTCCGCGGCTTAAAAGCAGATTTGCAAATCGGTTTGCCTTGTTGTCAAACTCTTTCCACGTCATTTCGCTTCTGCCGCAAAGAGCCGGATTTGTTTCAATCAGCGAATATTCCTTCCACGTCATTTTTGTGCTGCTCATAACCTTTGGGTCAATCTCCACAAGAGCAACATCATCTCCGTACTCTTCAGCATTTCTTTCAAGTAACTCCGTAATCGGCATTTTTCTCTCTCCTTATATATTAATCTGCATTTTCTGCAAATACTTTTTCTATAAATCCGTTATCGTATTTTTTCGTAAACAGTGATACCAGCGGCACAACCACAAGTGATACAGCCATTGCGACACACCCCAGAAGCGGCGCCTGCGACGCTGCCGCCTTAAATCCCGAATTTAATGCAATAACAACCGTCGGCACAAGTATTGACAAAAATCCGCAAATCATTCCCAGCCATGCACCCGCTTTTGTTGTTTTCTTTGAGTATATTCCCCATACGTAAGGGCCTATAAAGCAACCCGAAATAACTCCCCAGCTGAACGACATGATGTTTACTATTATTGTTATGTTTGTTGTTGCGAATATGTATGAGCAAGCCACAAACATCAGACAAAGAATTCTTGTAAGAATAATCTGATGATTAGGCTTAAAACCTTTTTTAACTGTCGGCACAAGGTCAATGCTTATTGCCGAAGCCGACGAAAGGACAATAGACGCAAGCGTTGACATTGACGCAGACAAAAGCAGTATAAGAATTACCGCCAAAATAATTGTCGTAGCAACATTTGTATCTCCCAAAGCTGTTAAAAGCGTTGACGGGATTACCGAGTCGATTCCGCCCTCCGGCAATGTGTTATTGAGTACCAATCGCGAGAGCGAGCCCACAAAATACGCGCCGCAGCCTATTATAAGCGCAAATACAGTAGATATATGCTTTGCCAGTCTTGCGGCATTATCATCCCTGATTGCATAGTATTTATTTACCATCTGAGGGAGTCCCCATGTACCGAATGATGTCAAAAGAATATTTATGCATAAAAACCTGAGACTTGAACCGCCGTACCAGCTTGTAAGCTGTTTTCCTACCGGAGCGCCGTCTGCCATAGTACCGTCAAGAGCTGCCAATCTCTGTATAAAATGAACTCCGCCGACAGCATCTGTTTTAAGTATTGCTATAACCATCGCAAACACTCCGGCTATCATGATAATTCCCTGTATAAAATCCGTATATGCCGTTGCAACGTAGCCGCCGAGCGCCAGATAAGCACCAGTAAGAACAGCTATAATAAGAAGCCATACATTTATAGGCACATTCGGAAATATCGTTGAAAACATAGAACCGAGACCTTTATAAACTGCAGCACTGTAAGGCACAAGAAAAACAAATATTATTACAGCCGCAACAATTTTTAAAGCTGTGGCGTCATATCTTCCCTCAAAAAACTCCGGCATGGTTTTTGATCTTAACGTATGCGTCATATTTCTTGTTTTCTTTGCCAGTATCTGCCATGCAAGATAACACCCCAAAACCGAATTTCCTATTCCGATCCAAATCGAACCCAAGCCGATATTCCAGCCGTGCTGTCCGGCATATCCTACAAATATTACAGCTGAAAAATACGATGTTCCGTATGAAAATGCGCTCATCCATGCTCCAATCTGACGTCCTCCCATCAGAAATCCGTCGATCGTTTTAACCTTTCTTGAGCTGTACACTCCGATACAAACCATCAACACCGCAAAAACCGCCAATGCTGCAATGATAATAAACTGTGTTTGTGCCAAATTCTGTTCCATAAAAAAAAACACCCTTCCATACTACATTTCAAAAAATTTACGCAAGCTTAAAACACTTCCGTGCTACAAATACTACGTTCCTTATTATACTACAACTTTTTCATAAAATAAAGTGTTTTTTTGTATTTTTGGCACTTGTGCATTAAAAAATATCATGTTTTTATCTATGATGTACAAATACAGGTGATGTAAAAAAGTCCGGACCGCAAAAAGGCATTTTTTTCATCCAATTAAACGGAGCTGCATTTTTACAGCTCCGTTTTTATCGTTCTATTTTGCTGAGCATAACTGCCGCTTCCGCACGTTTCATATTATCGTTCGGGTGTATTGTATTATCATTGTAACCCCTTATAACACCTGCGCCCAAAAGCTTCTCCATGCTTTCTCGCGCCCAATCCGGTATATCCGAATTATCTTTAAAATTTAGTTCTTCTGTTTTATCGGATTCGATTATTCTGCCCATGACCGTCATTGCTTCCGCTCTGGTAATACTATCATACGGTGCAAAAATATATTTTTCCCCGTCTGCACGGCCCTTTATAATGCCCGTGCTCTGCATTGCCTTTACGCTGTTAACCGCCCAAAGCGGTATTTCGCTGCTGTCGCTGAATTGCAGCGTTTCCGCCGAATAATCCGATTCGTCAAGTCCTATAAAGCTGCAAATCATTTTTGCAAATTCGGCACGTGTCATATAAGCGTCCGGCTTAAAATATCTTTTTCCGTTTTCTTCGTAGCCGTTAATTACGCCTTCATCTGCCATTGCAAGAATTGTATCATATGCCCAGTGTCCGGCAATATCGTCAAATCCTGTTTCGGTTTCGCCGTTATAGCCCTCGCGGTAAACATTTATCTCCTTTTTAAAACCGCCCTTTTCAATTATTATTTTTCCTGCCATGCCGCCGTTTTCGGCAAGTGTAAACCGACCGTATTCATCTATTGTTCCGATGTCTCCCGTTACAGACCACTCAAAAGCATCATCCTGTGTGTTTAGCTCCGTTTCACCGATATACGGTGCGGCAGTAAGGTCTGCTGAATATCCGCCGTTTGAAGGACAGTATATTTCGGAAATTTCTTTCCATGTGTTTTGGTCATATATCTTTATGGAATCGGGAGTGTCAAAGCTTTCGTACCGCTCACTGTAAATCGTTCTTCCGTCAGTGCCGACAACGTTCACATCGACAATTCCGCTGCCCTCAAAATGAATCACATTATCAGAATCCATATATGATTTTCCGCCGTTTTGATTTTCAATCTCTATCCTTGCGTCTCCCAGTCCGTTCATCGCATAGCCGCCGGTATCATACACTGCGGTTATATTAAACTTTGCGCTTGCTCCGGATATAAAGTTTTTGTTTGATTTATTATCGGTAATAATCGTTTTTGCTATTCCGGTAGGTACTCTGCTGTCTTTTAAGAAGATATAATTCGCACATGAACGCAGTCCTCCGTCGGACGGACTGTTTATAACGCTGTATTCGCTGCTTCCCGGAAAAATCCCCGCCATCGCCGTTGAACCGCCGCCGTCAAGGTTAAGCGCGTCAACACAGCCTATTTCCAAAAGTCTTTGCGCCACCGTCTGCGCTCTTGCTCCGTAGCTATACCCTTTTTGTCTGCCGTCCAGAACATAAAATACAATTGTTCCGTCTGCTTTTACTCCGACAGCCGTCCTCGGCGCACTACCCTCTTCAAAGCCGGAGCCGATTTTTCCGTTTGCAATCAGTCTGCCGGCAGAGGTTCCGATAGCATTCTGTACTCCGTTCCACATTCCGTAGCTGTCGTCCATTGCTGTGTTGGTTATTGATACGTTATCTCCAACAGACATCGAATTAAGAAAATTGTATTCCCTTTCGTAACCCGTCTTGTTTATAACAAGCATTATTTTGCCCTTTGGAATTGCTACCTCTGTAGGTGTTTCAAATTTATCTTCAACCGTCAGCGTCATAGTTTCACCAACGGCAAGCTTGCCGCTGTCGGGTCTGCACATAACAAAAAGACAGTCCGATGTCGTTTTTGTGCTTCTGCCGAATTTATCCGTCAATATACATATCGGCGTATAATCCGGTGTGTACCATTTATTAATACATTCCGCCGATGCGGTTTCGCCGTTATGGCTGATTTCCGTTTTCAGATTCAATCCCGATATAAATCCGCTGCCGTCTGCTCTGAATCCCACCGCATCTATATATCCGCTTGCAGATGTGGCAATTTCTCCGTCCATAATCGACGTTCCCATCGGAATACCTGTTTTAAACGAAAAATAATCGGCATTAATTCCGATCAAAGGCTTTAATCCGTTGTCCGACATATACGACATTGCCTGAATGATTGTACGTGTTCCCCACAAAGCTTCGCCGTTTATCACCACCGGCACAACCTGACTGTTCGGCTTATATTCCACGTAATATTCTGTTTGTTTTCCCACTCCGTTTTGTGCCGATTCAAAAACGGTATTATACAAATACGTATTATCAGCCATATCTGTGATTTTCTGTTCCACAACAGAACCGAGTACATCGGCATATACCGGCATCGCAGTCATACAGACCGCAAGAACGGCACACAGCAGGTCTCTTGCTTTTTTCATTATCTCACTCCCTAAAAATTCGTATTGACTGTATTATAACACATATTTGCCCGTCCGTAAATGGCAAAAAACGAAATATTGCCCATTTTCCGTAAAAATACACAAAACACCGATATGCGGTGTTTTGTGTATTTTTATTCTATTGATGTTACTGCATAGCCGGCGTCTGTGACTGCCGCTTTAAGCGTTTCATCACTTACGCTGCCGCTCAGTGTAACAACAGCCTTTCCGCCGTCGTCAAGGGAAACCTTTGCCGAAACACCGTCAATTTTATTTAAAGCCTCCTCTACTCTGCCTGTGCAATGACCGCACATCATTCCGTTGATTTTAATTGTTTTTGTCATTTTCTTCTCTTCCTTTCTGTTTCTTATTATATCCGGTTTAAAAAATCTGAGTCTTAACGCATTGGTTACAACGAATACCGATGAAAAACTCATCGCGGCTGCCGCTATCATAGGATTAAGCTTTATTCCCGTTCCGAGATACAGCGCACCTGCCGCTATCGGTATTCCTGCCGCATTATAGAAAAATGCCCAAAACAGATTTTCTTTTATATTTTTAATAACCGCACGGCTGAGTTCTATTGCCGAAACGGCATCGTTTAAGTCGCTTTTCATCAGAACTATATCCGCACTTTCGATGGCAATATCTGTGCCTGCGCCTATTGCTATTCCGGCATCGGCACGCGCAAGAGCCGGCGCATCGTTTATTCCGTCGCCTATCATTGCTGTTTTTCTGCCGTTGGCTTGCAACTTTCTTATTTCGCTTTCTTTATCCGCAGGCATAACCTCTGATATTACAGTGTCTATGCCTGTTTCTTTTTTTACATTATCGGCAGCTGCTGCATTATCTCCAGTAAGCATTATGACGTCAAGCTTCATTTTCTTCATTCGCTCGACAGCTTCACGGCTTGTAGGCTTTACCTTATCCGCTGCTGCAAATATGCCCAAAAAGCGGTTATCGTATGCGAAATACAACGCTGTTTTTCCGCTTATCGTTTTTTCGCTGCATTTAATTCCCTCATCCGCCATAAGCTTGTAATTTCCTGCCAAGACGGTTTTTGAATTAATTTTACCTTTAAGTCCTCTGCCGGGGATTTGTTCAAAATCCGTAACATCGTACGTATCACCGTCATAACGTTCGCAAACTGCTTTTGAAAGCGGATGCTCCGACAGCTTTTCGACAGATGCGGCTATCTTTAACAATTCCTCCTCATTCACTCCGTCAGCTGTAAAAATATCCGTTACCGATGGTGCGCCCTCGGTTATTGTACCGGTCTTGTCCATAACAACAGTGTCAACCGTGTGCAGAACCTCCAAAGCCTCTGCCGACTTTGTCAAAATTCCCAGCTGTGCTCCTCTGCCCGTTCCTACCATAATGGCGGTAGGCGTTGCCAGTCCGAGTGCGCAGGGACACGAAATTACCAGAACGGAAATTGCCATAGACAAAGCAAAATTCACTCCGTATCCCATTAAAAGCCACACAACAAGCGTCAGCGCCGCTATTGCGATAACAACCGGAACAAAAACTCCGCTTACTTTATCCGCAAGCTTTGCAATAGGCGCTTTTGATGCTGAAGCGTCCTCTACAAGGCGTATAATCTGTGAAAGCGTACTTTCATCGCCCGTTCGTGTCACTTTTATTTTAAAATATCCGCTCTTGCTTATGGTTGCGCCGATAACGCTGTCGCCTACGCTTTTTTCAACAGGTATACTTTCACCCGTCACTGCCGACTCATCAACAGCACCGGAACCCTCTGCAACCACTCCGTCCGCACATACGGTCTGACCTGCCCGCACAACCGCAATATCATCTTTCTGCAAATCTTCGATTCCGATTGTAATTTCTTTTCCGTCACGCACAACAACCGCCGTTTTCGGCGATAAATCCATGAGCTTCTCTATTGCCGAGGAGGTTTTGCTTTTTGCACGCGCCTCCATATATTTACCTACGGTTATGAGCGTAAGAATCATAGCCGCCGACTCAAAATAAAGATTCATCATATACGAATGTGCCGTTGCTGTGTCCCCGTGAGATGTTGCATACGCCAAAACATATATTGCAAATATTCCGTATATTTCCGATGCCGCAGAACCGATTGCTATAAGCGAATCCATATTCGGGGTCAGATGAATAAGCGCCTTAAAGCCGTTTGTAAAATACTTCCTGTTAAGCACGATAATCGGTATTGACAGCAAAAACTGCGTAAACGCAAATGCCACCGAGTTATTTATATCGTCAAACACTCCCAGAAACGGCGCACCGAACATATGCCCCATAGATATATACATAAGCACAACAAGGAAAACTGCCGAGACGATAAGACGCTTTTTGACCGATGCTTCCTCTTTTTCAACAGCGCTTTCTTCTGCTGCTTTTGTCTTTTCTCCGCATTCCTCCGCACCGTAACCTCCGGATTTAACCGCTTCGATTATTTCAGCGCTGCTCAGTACATTTTCATCGTATACAACCGTCATGGAATTTTGAAGTAAATTTACATTTACGCTTTTTATTCCGCTGAGTTTACCTACACTTTTTTCGATATGCGCGCTGCACGCCGCACAAGACATACCTGTTATATTGAATTTTTTCTCCATAACATTCTCCTCTCTGTGCAAAAATGCCGTGTATTTTATGAATGGTTGTTCATTTGTTCATATTATACCGCATCGACATATAATTGTCAATAGATTATATGTACAAAAAGAGTTCTCAATATGCGGATAAATCCAATATTTTTGCTTGATATAAAAGGGGGTGTAAAAAAGTTACCTTTTTACACCCCTTTTTCTGTAAGCGGAATTATGAATTATATATCATTCCTTATTAAATCGTCATACGTTTCCCTTTTAACCACAACTCTCGCATTTCCGCCTGTTACAGCGACAACTGCCGGTCTCGGAATACGGTTGTAGTTTGAAGCCATTGAATAGTTATATGCGCCTGTTGCAAGCACCGCCAAAGTATCTCCGACTTTAATTTCGGGCATCATAACGTTTTCCATAAGCAAATCTCCCGATTCGCAGCATTTGCCCGCCACCGTTACTTTTTCCATCGGTTCTGCACCTGCATTGTTTGCCACCACTGCACTGTACTCCGACTGATACAAAATATATCTGGGATTGTCGCCCATACCGCCGTCAACACTGATATATTTCCGCACATTTTTTATATCCTTAACGCCGCCGACCGTATATAGCGTTATACCTGCCGGAGCAACTATCGACCGCCCCGGTTCCATAAGAATAAACGGGCATTCGATATTGCGCTTTTTTGCTGTTTCCTTAACCGCTTCCGAAACGTTTTTGATATATTCGTCATACGGAACGGGATCATCATTTTTTGTGTATCTTATTCCGTAGCCGCCGCCCAGATTAAGCTTTTTAATCGTCAGATTAAGCTTATCCTTTAAATCACCGGCGAAATTCATCATAATTTCCGCCGCTTTTTCAAACGGTTTTATATCAAAAATCTGAGATCCTATATGACAATGTATTCCATCAGGATTTACATTTGACATTTCATGCGCCTTTTTATAAATCTCAAAAGCTTCTCCGTTTTCGAGAGCAACTCCGAATTTTGAATCTATCTGTCCCGTCTGAATAAAGCTGTGCGTATGAGCGTCAACACCCGGCTTTATACGGAACATTATGTTCTGAACAACTCCGTTTGCTTTGGCTATATCGTTAAGTGTTTCAAGCTCGTAAATATTGTCTACGATTATGTGACCCACTCCGTGCTGAACAGCCATTCTAAGCTCATCCACAGTCTTATTGTTGCCGTGGAAATAGATTTTATCCATAGGAAAATCTGCCTTTATTGCAGTATATAGTTCTCCGCCCGAAACCACATCCGCTCCGAGACCTTCTTCCTTTACCAGTCTTGACATATAAAGCGAACAAAACGCCTTGTTTGCATAAAGAACTAATCCGTTTCCGCCGTAATATTTTTCCATTGCGTTTTTATAGATGCGCATATTTTTCCTTAACAAGTCCTCATCAAGGACATACAGCGGTGTTCCGAAGCGTTTTGCCAGCTCCACCGTGTCATTTTTACCAATCATAAGATGATTTTTTTCATTTACGGATAAATTCTCAGATACAAACATTTTCTCACCTTCCGTGTTTTTTTAAACTGCCTTATCGCTAAACGCCAACTGCTCGTTAAGCGATTCTTTGTCTTTGTGTATGATAACAGGCTCTTCTCCGTTTTCGACACAGCCGCTCGTTACAATAACTTTTTCAATTGTTTTGTCAGACGGCGTTTCAAACATTATGTCGCCCATAGCTTCTTCAATTATAGACCGCAAGCCTCTTGCGCCGGTGTTTCTTTCAAGAGCCTTATCAGCAATTGCTTCCGCCGCGCCGTCCTCAAATTCCAGTTCAACACCGTCAAATCCCATAAGCGCGCGATATTGCTTTATAAGTGCGTTTTTCGGTTCTGTAAGGATTTTTATAAGTGCTTCTCTGTCAAGCTTGTCAAGTCTTGCAAATACGGGAAGTCTTCCTATAAATTCGGGAATAAGCCCGAATTTCAGCAGATCCTGCGGCAAAAGTTCCTTTAATAACTCATCCACATCGGCATTTTTTTTGCTTTCTATTTTTGCGCCGAATCCCAATGCACGCTTTCCCGTTCTGTTCTCAATTATCTTCTCTATTCCGTCAAACGCGCCGCCGCATATGAACAAAATATTTGTCGTATCAATCTGAATAAGCTCCTGATGCGGATGCTTTCTGCCGCCCTGCGGAGGCACCGACGCAACGGTTCCTTCAAGAATTTTCAAAAGCGCCTGCTGCACTCCCTCTCCGCTTACATCTCGCGTAATTGACGGGTTTTCTGATTTTCTTGCTATTTTGTCGATTTCGTCTATATAAATAATTCCTTTTTCGGCAGCTTCAATATCATAATCCGCCGCCTGAATAATTTTTAAAAGTATATTCTCAACATCTTCACCGACATAACCTGCCTCGGTAAGCGAAGTAGCGTCGGCAATTGCGAACGGTACATTCAGCATTCTTGCCAGATTCTGTACAAGAAATGTTTTTCCGCTGCCTGTAGGGCCAATCATAAGAACATTACTCTTTTGCAGTTCAACATCATCTGAATTTACATCATGCGCTATTCTCTTATAATGATTATATACCGCTACCGACAAAATCTTTTTTGCCTGCTCCTGTCCGATTATATATTCGTCTAAAAACTCTTTTATTTCCTTTGGCTTTGGTAAATTATCCGTATCCTGTTCCGAATACGAATTATCCTCAAACCCTCCCGCAAGTATTTCATTGCAGGTATTTATGCAGTCGCTGCATATATACACGTTAGGTCCTGAAATAAGCTTCGGCACCTGCGTTTCGTCCTTTCCGCAGAAAGAACATTTTAACTTCTTTTTATTATCGTCCATGATATTGCCCCTTGCTTGAAAAATGATTGGCTGCCGCAATCTGAAATTGCTCAATCGCAAACGAAACACATCGCCCGGAGTATACATACGCCGTCGGATGTGTTTCGTCTGTTCCGCATTATTTTTTTACAGCCTGCGGCATAAAATTACTTTGACGGCTTAGACGAAATCACATCGTCAATAAGACCATATGCCTTTGCTTCTTCGGCTGTCATAAAATTATCTCTTTCCGTATCGGCACAGACCTGTTCATAAGCCTTGCCCGTACGTTCGGACAGTATACGGTTCATTTTCTCCTTGGTATTTACCAGGTGATCGGAATATATTTTAATATCCGTAGTCTGACCGCTGAGTCCTCCGCTTATAAGCGGCTGATGAATCATTATCTCACTGTTAGGCAAAGCGTATCTCTTTCCTTTTGCGCCTGCTGCAAGCAAAAATGCGCCCATACTTGCCGCCATTCCGATACATATTGTGGAAACATCGCACTTAATGTACTGCATCGTATCATATATTGCCATGCCTGATGTTATCGAACCTCCCGGACTGTCAATATACAGCTGAATATCCTTGTCGGGATCTTTTGCTTCAAGATAAAGCATCTGCGCCACAACAAGACTCGATGTAGCATCATTTACCTGATCTGACAAAAATATTATTCTGTCCTCCAAAAGTCTTGAAAAAATATCATACGAGCGTTCACCTCTGTTAGTCTGCTCGACTACTACCGGTACAAGTGCCATAATTACTCATTTCCTTTCCTGCTTTAACTCGGCAAATTATACAGCTGATAACCCGCCGGCATTATTCTTCCTCGGCTACCTTCTTTTTTCTTCCTCTTGTTGTCTTTTTCTTTTCTTTAACAACTGCGTTATCCGTAAGCATTTTTACTGTTTTCTGAATAGCCAGGTCGTTTTTGATGTTTTCTTTTTCAGCATCGGTAACTACTTCTTTAAGCTTATCAATTTCCATGTTGTACTGTTTAGCCATATCAATCAGATGAAGCTCAAGCTCCTCCTCGCCTACTTCGATATTTTCGGCATTCTTTATTGCTTCAAGAACCAACGATGCATTTATCTGACTTACAGCCTGCGGCTTGAAGTTTTCGCGCATTGCCTCCATTGTGGAATTTGTATACTTCATATATGTGTCAAAATCCATACCCTGATATGCCAGTCTCTGTGCAAAATTGTTTACAAGAGTATCAATCTGTGCCTCAACCATAGCGTCGGGAACGTCAAATTCAGCATTTTCAATAACCTTTTCAACAACTGCGTTTTCGGTTTCTGACTTCGCTTTATTTTCGGCAGCTTCTTCAAGCTTCTTTCTTACGTCCTTGCGGAAGTCCTCCATTGTCTCAAACTCGCTTACCTCCGATGCGAAATCATCGTCAAGCTCAGGCAGCTCGCGAACTTTTATTTCCTTAACCGTTACTTTAAAGAGCGCATCCTTGCCCGCAAGCTTATCTGCATGATATTCCTCAGGGAATGTTACCTTAACGTCTACCAGATCGCCTGTTTTTGCACCTACAAGCTGATCCTCAAATCCCGGGATAAATGTACCTGAACCGATTTCCAGTTCATAATCGTCGCCTTTTCCGCCGTCAAATTCAACGCCGTCCACACTGCCTACAAAATCTATAACTGCAATGTCACCATTTTCAACCGCACGGTCGTCGACAGTAACAAGTCTTGCGTTCTTTGTCTGTGTTGCCTTTATATCGTTGTCAACATCTTCCTCTGATACAGTATAGTCAATCTTGTCAATCTCTATACCTTTATAGTCGCCGAGTTTTACCTCCGGCTTTGTTGTTACAAGCGCTGTAAACACAACCGGCTCGCCCTTCTTGATTTCCTCTACGTCAATCTCCGGCTTTGCAACAGCTTCAATTTCCGCTTCCTTAACAGCGTCCGCATATACCTTGGGAAGTATGCTGTTGATTGCTTCATCATAGAAAACAGCCTCTGTGTAGTACTTTTCGATTACAGCCTTCGGAACGTGTCCTTTTCTGAATCCCGGAATATTGAATTTCTTTACGTTCTTTTTATAAGTATTGTTAATTGCTTTCTGAAATTCTTCATTGGAAACCTCGAATGTTAATTTGACAAGGTTCTTTTCTATGTCTTCCTTTTTCACTGCCATAGTGATATTTCCTCCTTTAAGTGTCCTCTGACATTTTTACATACTTTTAGATTATAACACGGAATGTGTTTTTTTTCAATTCTTTTTTTAAATTTTTATAAGTTTTTTAAATTTTATTTCACTTTATACAAGGAATTATTTCCATTTTCGTAAATTTTATCTAAATTCGACAACATTTGTTCGTTTATATCAAACTCTCTTTTTTCATCATCACCGACATATACATATGATATTCCGTTATCCCTGCAAAAGTCCAGCATTTCCTCATACGAGCCGCCGTAAGCTTTTTTTGCCGCCTTTGAACGTTTTTTGCTTTCTTCTCCGAAACCGTGAAAATACACATACGATGATGAGCCGCAGTAAATATTTCTGCCTCCGAATACCGCTATCGGGTTTGTTACCTCGGTTCCCGTCAGAAAAACAGCGGCTTTTTCCGTATTTTTCCTCACATATCCGCCAAGCGCTATATCCTCTGCCGAAAACGTTTTGTACTCGCCGCCGGAAATATATTCGCGTATTATTGTAAGAGCGCCCGAAAGCGTTCCCAAACATATAATAACAACCGCAAAAAAGCTTCTGCCCTTTACATCATACAGTTTTGCATACAGATTTATCAGAAATTCACTGACAATTATAACCGCAATCATATACGCCACAAAAATAAGCTTATTGTTGTCATAGCTGTTCGGCTGAAACAATATAAATTCCGAAATCAGCATTATAAACGCTCCGCCTGCGGCAAGCTTTTTATTTGCGGCCGATGTATTTAAAATTGCCGGAATGATAAACAATGCGATTATTCCCCAGTTTTTTATATAAAACCAAAAATAATTATCCGCATCGTTCGCCCAGTTGAACGAAAACCTCAGAAACGACTCGTTTCCTCCCGTCTGCTTAAACGTCCACATCATCAGCTGCGGCATTGCAATAACAAACACAATACCACCGTATATAATCCAGTTTATAATGTATTTCTTGGGATTACCTTTCGGGAAATACGCGAAAAACAGTACTGCGCTCAACATTCCCAATGCCAGAAACGAATGAGTATGAATCATCGGCATACAGCCTGCAATCACACCGAGAATAACGTAAAATCTGCGTTTCCCCGTTTTTAGCGCCTCATCAATAATCCACATTTCCCACAAAAGCACGCACCAGCCTGCCATAGTTGTGCGCTGCGGTATAATCATATCGCATATTGTATTGACCCAGCGTATATTGTTATCAATAAGATTTGTCGGGGTTTCGTAATATTCGGTAAAAATCCTCGAAAATACGGACGGATTGATTTTTGTACCGTCAAGAAAATATGCAAAGCCGAATCCACCGTTTATAAAGAACAAAACCACTGCAAGAATTGCCGCGCTTTTTTTATTTGTAAGCTTCTTTGAGAGCATATAAAATCCGGCAACCGTAAGAGCCGCCATAACATAACCCGGCACGAGCGCCGCCCATCTGAGCGGCGTTTTAAACAGATACAGGCTCGATGAAAGCATATCTGCCAAAAACGGATAATTCAGATTATAACCCGAAAGCTGACAGTATTTCGGCGGAAACACTCCTTGCTCTGCAATCGATGTGACAAAGCTTAGGTGCATCTGCAAATCGCCGTAGGTAGACTGTCCCGAGCTTACCCCTCCGTCCGCTGTCGGAACAAGAATGTGATTTGTCATAAGCGTACATATTAAAAGTATCGGCAAAATCACAAAAGGCAGCGTTTTACAGTCAATGCTTTTTACCGTAACGCTTATCGCAAAGCTTTCATGCCTCATAAGCTTTATTGTCGTATACACCGCTGCCGAAACCGCAGCAAGCGTAATATGTGCGGCAATGCCGAAGCCTAATGTGAGTGCAAACGGTATCATTCCCGCCGTCATCAAAACATTTCCGAACACTCCGCCCGTCCACAGCTTAAAGCAAGCATCTTTATCCTTAAAAAGCAAATCCGCATACAAAAAACCCATGAACAGAAAATACATATACAGTATAATGCCCGCCATTTGAACACCTCCGTCAAACGGTTATTTTAAAGCGTTCTCTATATCTTTTTTCAATGTATCCGTGTCGGTACACTTAAATTCAAGCGCTGAAATATCGTTAGATGTGTTAAGCATTATAAGCGCAGGCGTCTGACCGACAACAAGCTGAAAATTATCTTTAAGCTCCGGTTTTTCGTCTATGTCGGCAATCTCAAATTTAACCTTGTCGCCATACTCCTTTTTAAGGCTTTCCACTGCTGACAATCCTGCCGCATAATCTGCGTCGCTCTTCGATACAAAATACATGAACGTAGGCGTTACCTTTTCTGCCGGTTCGCTTTCCTCAACACTCTGATTTACAGCCTTTTCCTCCGCAGGTGCGGCTTTTTCCGCAGTTTTTCCATCAGTCTTTTTCTCTGCCTTCGTTGTGCTTTCGGCATCGTTATTTGTCGATGCGTTTTTTGTTTCTTCTGTCTTATGATCCTGTTTTTCCTCCGTTTTTACAGAAGTATCGTTTATCCTTCCGCTCTCCGGCTTTTTTGTGATGTTTACAACTGCAATAAGTACCGCCATAACAGCAATCACAGCTGCAACCAACGCTATTTTTTTGTCCTTATTCATTTTCTTTTCCTCCTGTATATTCAGGGTAGTGTCAAACAGACACCCCATTTTATATATTTTAACTTTCGTTAAACCTTAATTTTAAGGAAGTTTCACGATTTTTGCATAAA